>Ga0207416_1000315_pt1 | contig 86684 bp, 92 predicted proteins | sample PaiPotPPM11metaG_FD_184107 | JGI IMG/M metagenome (GOLD analysis project Ga0207416, IMG submission 184107) | Iron sulfur acid spring bacterial and archeal communities from Banff, Canada, to study Microbial Dark Matter (Phase II) - Paint Pots PPM... ... | reverse complement strand
CCGGCAAGGCGAGCGGCGAGGGCATCAAGCTCCGCGGGCCAGCGTGCCACCTCTGCAAGCTGGGCATCCGCCGCTCCCATCACGTCACGTTCCATCCGGCTCCTCCTCGTCCCTGGCTTCAGGACCAGAGGATACCAGAATTGCTCAACTAACTGTCACTGTAGTACTAAGCCGGCCAGCTCCTCATCCTGGCCATAGCAATCCACGGTGATCTCGGCCAGGCGCGTCTCTTGGTCAGGGATCTGGGGAATGTCCTCAATGTTCCGCATCGCTCCCTCCGAGGTCCACTACGCACCGCGCTGCCACCAGCCGCTCGCCCCTCGCTGGAGGCGACTGGCCTCGCCTCATAGGTGGTGGCCTGGTCGCTCACCACCAAGCCCGTCAGATCGAAGTCCACCACCAGTAACGAGGGCAGCAGATCCCGCAGCAGGCGGCGACGGTACGGCTCGATCGCTTCCCGCAGTTGCTGCTTGAGCACGGTCACGACCTCGGGAGAGGCAGCGCGGAGGAGATCGCTCACCCCCGAGGCCGAGGCGAAGCCCTCCTGCCCCCAGGCGTGAGCCACCGCCTGGTCCCGAACCAAGGCATGGGGACGCGCTTCGAGGTCCTTGAGATGCATCCCGCCTGCCAGGATATGGGTCAGCAGCTCGGCTAGCTTGTCGCCCGGGCTGTGGTCGATGGTCTTCATCTTGAAAGGGACGCGCTCCAGGGCCGCCACGAGCCCAATCTGCTGGGCGAAGCGACCGAAGGGCACGAGGAGGGCGTGCTCGGTGAGAACCGGCGCAGGGGGCGGGCTTGTTACACTCATATCTGGCGCTCCTTTTCGGACAGGGTTGGTTCGCACCATGACCTTGCCAGAAAGGGCTCCCCTTTGCTGCCCCGGAACTGCCGATGCTCCGCCATTCGTACGAAACTTACGTTAACACCCACTTGATGCCCCAAACTGACCAACCAGCGTTTGTACAGATTGACGCTATCAGCACAGTGGAGGCAAAGCACTTCCCATAGTTCCCGCCTAGCAGTCAGGTTGGCGGAGCGCCGCCCATCGCGGGCGTTTCAGCAATCGACAGGACTCGAGGGTCCTTGATGGAGGAGATATTTCATGGCGAAGCTCCAGCGTTTTGACCCCCCGGCGATGCAAGATGATTTTGTGTCGAGACCTCGCGAGCGCGAGCGCTTTCTCACCCGCTGGAGCCAGAACCTCAATGCCTTCACCCAGCAGGCAATCCTAGGTAACCCCTGGAACTCAACCTACGCTTCAAACCACGCCAACTATGCTAATCCGCTCAATACCGACATTCCTGATGACGCTATAGTGGAACCCGTCTCTTGGCAAGCGTCTCCGAATAGGATTGACCATTATTTTGGCCCAAGGACCTCAGCGGCTCTTTCACAGGAACAACGCTGGGAGTTGGCCGATAGAGGGTGCTATCCACAAGATGGCAAACAGGCAACCTTTCCGCATATCAGCGCAGATCCTTGCACGGGTCATGCATCGGATCAACCATTCGGGCCATATGGCCCTCGGGGATGGCAGGATGAGTACTGCGAGTGGAGTGTGACCTGCGACCGTCATGGGAATATGACTCGCATCGATATAACCTGTGAGAATCCAGAGTATTGGTATACGCTCTGGTCAGTCGATCCCGATTTGGTCTGTGAACTCTATCGGACCACGCTCGATAAGCCAAACATACAGGTCGAAGATCTGTATCTTACGAAGAATGAGCAGATCGTCATCGACCCGTCTACAGGCAACCCGGCATATGACCCCCTGAATAAGTGGAATAGTGGCCCGTTGTCCTCACCGGAGGCGGGCGGCGCGATGCATCTCACCAGCACCCCGAACACATTGCAGGCCGAGATTGGCCTCGCCGCGAGTGCCACTGCTCAACGGCAAATTGGGCATACTGACCCGCTAAGGCTCATTTGTTGTGCGCAGTACGGGGAACCGTTTCGGCATAGCGACCCCCATATCGGTCGAGTGGCTAACCAGGCGGTCGCGGCAGGCTACAAGATCACTCTCAGCAATCCTCCAGGTCTCTACATCCAGATGCCAGACTTTAGTCACTATTCCGTACCCGGACAATCCAATGTGGACTGGTCGCGGATCTGGCAGATCCGGCGTGGGCGGCCGACGCTGCAGGATGAATCGGGGGCTGATTTGCCCGGCAACTATATCCTGCACGTCGCCTTCGAGGTTCCCGAGGATATGGGGTTCACGATGAGCGACATCGAGATCTACAACGAACCGCTGCGGTGGGCAGTCCAGATAATGGCTACCATGGAGATCGCGCTGAACGTGACGGCGATTCCGGCCACGGTGCCGCCAGCACTACCCTGTGTCGGGGCTCCTACTGCTCCTCTGGCAGCACCGTTGCAAGTGATGCATACGGCTGTCTGGTCCGCCCGCTACGGCATAGCGGTGCAAAATCCGGTGGGATTTCCTATGAATCTGGCCAGCAATACGGTGCTTGCTCCTCCGCTCATCCAACAGGGCCCACAACGGGTGTCGCTCACGGTCACCGCCGATTCTGTGACGTTGGGCCCGAACAATGAACTGCCAACCGTTGACTTCCCCGAGGCAACGGGAATTAAGGCGACCGTGACGAACTTCAGTCAGGTGAACTACGCCGTGCCAGGGAATTCATATCCTAAAACGTACAGCGCGCTGCTAGTCGATGTCGATGTGCCGGCGAATTGTCCCACAGGAGACTTGGGCGTTAGGATCACCAACCATGGGCAGCAGCCGGGTCCGGCCGCACCGGGGTTCATCACCATCGCACCGGCGCGGAGTGCTCGAGAGGCTTAAGCTGCGCAGCAGGGAGTGGACACTCGCCAGGATCGACTCGTGTATGGATGAGTCATCGGACACGGGGAATGCTCTGCAGCAATCGAACAGAAGGGTGGCAACCACGGCAACTGCGCTAGCGATCGTAACTGGCTTGGTGCTAGTGGTGGTCATGCCTTGGAGGGAGATACATCCCTCGACGGTCACTGCCGCCAGTCTCTGCCGTTTTGAGTCCACCCCCAGCGTTGCCCCCAGGCTGCCAGCCGACGTCCAGGTCGGCGAGCAAGCCGATTTCAATTGCTTTGCCTGGCAGGAGTTCATCGCATTGAATTGGAGAGCCTCACTGACGAGGGCTGGCCAACCCAATCCAGCTGCCAAGGCGAGCCAGTTTGGTGAACCCAGTTCTAATCCCGCGCCCGTGGTGTGGGAGACGTATATGGATCCGTCCCTGCTTTACCGCCGCGACGCTTCAACGCCCAAGCCGTGGGGAAGTATTGAGCCAGCACCTAAGATATGTAAATCAGCACGATTAGCCCTTCCCACCCTGCCACGGCGAAGCTATCCAATCGGCGCTCACGTGCTCGTGATGAGCGGAGAGGTCACTCAGTTCTCCCAGCGTATCCTGCGGGATTTCATCCACGCGGGGGCGAACGGCGCTTGGCTCACTGCGCAGAACGGTACGCTGGTACGGTATGAAGAGCGCTTCAACGAAGACGAGTACAACTACGTCGTCCAGAACAGGTTCTACGACGCGCGCAATCAATGGAAGGCCATGCAGACCGGTGGCCCCGGACTCAATCTCCCGGACGGCGGACCTGATTCGCGGCGATACGGACCAGTTGGTGCGATAGAGATCAAGGCAGCTTGGGTCGAGATGGATGACCCAAACCTCTGGCCCAAGTTCTTCATGACATATGCCTATGTCGTCGACTACACACGGCACCCCCCAACCTGCAAGGTGGCGCACCTGGGTCTCATTGGACTGCACATTATCCACAAGACGCAAAATGCTCAGCAGTTTGCTTGGGCAACCTTCGAGCACGTGAGTAACGATCCGGACCTCACCGCGACACCAGCACCATCGGCGACCTTCACTCTTTACAACTCGAGGTGCAATAGGGCGACGGATCACTATCAATGCAGGGCTAACACCCGGCCGATTCCATGCTCAGGTTCCACTCTTCCGGTGACCTGCGACCCGTATAGCGCACCGATCCAAGTAATGAGAGTGAAGCCGATCCCTCCCATAGTAGTGAGCTTGAATAACGTTGTATGGAAGGAAATAAGGCAAAACAATAGGAACTCAGTGTTCCAATACTACCAACTCGTCAATGTTCTATGGCCAAAGGCGAACGTGAGGATTACACCCGGGGCACGTGTGCCGCTGACACAGGGTGACGCGGTGCCGGCGAAGGCTCAGGGTGGACTCGCAAATACTACGATGGAAACGTACTTTCAGGGCCCGGAACAACGCACGATGAAAACGTGTCTGGACTGTCATTCCTATGCCGAGATTGCCGCGCAACCCACGACAAACTCCACGCCAGAACCGAATGTCGCGGCGGACTACAGTTTTCTCCTGGGCCACGCCAAGTTTCCGGCAGCACTAGCGAGAGCGACGACCACACCCACCGCGGCGCCGCGTGTCACGGTAGTCCCGCTGCCGGTAGCAGCCCCGGTACCCGGCGCCCAGACGCCGAGCACTGCAGCACCAGGCAGTGGGTTGACTGTCATCCTCGCGTTCCTGGTGGTCCTGATCGGAATTGTGCTGGTAGCGAATGTCCTCGTGCAGAGAAGGCTACAATCTCCATTCTTCAAGCCGGGATTCGTCGAGGCTGGATACGTTCCCTGGTTTCTGCTGCATTACGATATCGCGGCCGTTGCGCTGATTCTGATCGTGATTCTTGGTCTCACCGGGACGATCAACGCTGAAGTCATATCTGGCTTGTTTGCCGGAGTAGTGGGCTACGTTCTCGGGAATGTCGGCCGACGAACAGCAGATGGAGCGCATGATGGTGGGCGAGGTGGACCACGTGTCACGACGCCATCGCCGCTCCCTAATGGACAAGTCAATGGATCCTATGCGCAATCGCTGAGCGCTACAAGTGGTACAACCCCCTACACCTGGTCCATTGGTGGCTCTGGGAATCCGCTCCCGGCAGGATTACAGCTCGATAGCGACACCGGGCTCCTCCACGGCAAGCCAACAACTGTAGGAAAGTACGACTTCACTGTTCTGGTAACTGACGGTACGCACGCGGTTGGGGCGAAAGTCTTTCAGCTCATCATCGATCCCTGACGTGGGCGGGGCCTATTACGTCCGAGAGGAAGCGATCGAGCCCGGGCTGGTCACGAATGGCGAGATCAACTGCGAGGATTATTGCGTCTTCGCCTGCGTGATGGCCCAGCTGATCGGTGCTTTGTTGACTAGGGTCAGAAGGTGCCATAGAGATAGATGCCTCGTCCCTGCCACAGCCAGTCAAGCAGCCGCTGAAGCTCTGGTGGCGGGGGCCCGCTCGATCACATTTTCATTTGAGTTCACACGGTGTGCACTAGCGCTGCTTGGTCATCTTGAGGTTTTGGAGTTGATTGAGCGGCGTTGGGGCGCCGGAGTGTGTGCAGAATGGCATCCGAAGAGGTGAGTTCAGCTCCTGTCCCTGGACAGCTTGACCAGTCTGGATCGTCGAAATCCCGAACCTGATCAACCAGCGACCAGGAGGGTGACAAGCATCCCAGTGGCGACAAATTGACAGTGAGCGCTCCCGGTATCCATCTCCCTTCAGCGGTCTGGTCCTACCCAGCCAACACCAGCTGGGCGTGCTTCCAGTTCTTGCCGTATCTCATTAAAGAGCGCCACCGTCTCCACTTCCGGCTGGTAGTCGCTCGGATTGACCTCCGAATCGTCCGCATCTGAGTACATCTCGCGGAGCGCTTGGCGTAAGTGCCGATCCTCCCGGATGAGCGAGCTGACATCCCCCAGCTGGTGATTGCAGCGGAACAGCTCCCGAACCACATCCTCGAGTGTGGGCTCCGTTTCCAGTATTCCCCGGTAGAGGGGCACTGCCAGGTCAGCTCGCCCCTCCTGATACCATAGTCTGGCCAGTCGCTGGGTCGCCCGGTAGTACTGCTCTCGGTAGTGCTCCCGCAGTGAGACGCCAGTCTCATCCCGCTCATCCACCCAGTCATAGAGCCGCGCTCCCCGGCTGGACAGTAGGTCCCCCTGGTAGAGGCTCCGCGCTTGGTCCAGCGCCACCTTCGCCTGATCAGCCGGGTGCGTCGATGCCGTCTGGAGCAGGGTCACAAATTGCTGCACATCGGACGTGACCAGCGCCGTGTCGAGCCGGCACATCCCGTTCCGATCGGTCCGGACCGCCTCGGGAGGGAGATGAGGAATCTGGCGGGCGAACACGGTCCGGAGTCGATTCTTCGCCGCGTGCATCCGATTCGCTCCCCGCTCCTCATCAACATCCGGCCAGAGCGCGGCCAGGAGCTTGTCGCGCGCGATCATCCCCGCCGGCTGAGAGGCAAGAAAGGCAAGAAGCTCCCATGCCCGGTAGGACGGGCCATCCTCCAGGTAGGGTGTCAGCTCCCGGCCGGCGCTTCGTACCGAGAACTCGCCAAAGCAGCGGACGTAGACCAACGGCTCAGCCACCGGTTCTTCCACTGCATCGCTGACAACGGCCTCTCGTACCACGCCCCCCTCGCCAGAGTCAGCACTGTCCACCGACGGGTCGTCGTACACAGGCCGTTCTTCCTTGTCTCGAAGGTCATCTGCCGAGGCCACAGGAGACACGCGTGTCAGATGCGGCAGAGCGTCGGTCTCGTCCCCGACATCATCCTCACCGAGCCCCGACGATCCCTGGACCTCATCGTCAGCCGCCTTGCCACTGCCCGGGCACGATGCGACTATGAGGTTCCCGTATATCTCATGCATCAGCCGAATTAGCTCATCCAGGTGTTCGGGAGCGACACTGAACCCGCGCACCCGGATTGGCCCGCGCCGATCGATTCGCAGGAAGAACTCTCCTGATCCCAGATCGGCGGCCTCGGGCTGGCCGAGCAGCTGGATGCTCTCATCGTCATCGAAGCTCTGCAGCACGAACCGGGTGCTGAAGTGACACAGGAGGGCATCCTGCACCGCGGTGGCGTGCGTGGTTCCTGCCAGCAGACGGACGCCGTGTGTCGGACCATGGGTCCCGATCATCTCCAGGGTCGTCCCATCGTCGTGCAGTTCCCCAAGCTCTCCTACGACGAGGACGAGCTCTGGCTCCGTGCGCGACGGCTGCCACTCAGTGCCACCTTCAGCCTCGCGCATGCGACGGACGAGCTCAGCCCGCATCGTCGCTAGCGCCTTCCGAACCCCGGTCTCATCGCTCGGATCGATAAAGTCCGAACAACGATGTGGCAGCCGGGCGAGACAGGAGGGGAGGGTGCGGTGCTCGGCTATCGTCCAGAGTCGCAGCTCGTCAGGGCGATACCGTGCGGTGAGCGTGGCGAGCAGACTCGTCAGGATGACGTCTGCACCACCGCCCGGCAAGCCAGCGACCAGGACGTGGCCGAGTTCGCGCCAGTTGGCGTGGAGCGTCTCAGCGCTAGACAGGAGACCAACAGGTAAGAGGGGCAGTGCCTCAGCCGGTTGGTGAACGAGCGGCGCCAGCAGGTCCACACGCTTCAGACCCGACACCCGAAGCGCCATGTCGTGATCGGTTGTCGACGATACGTGGCACTTACCGCCCAGCCAGGGTCCAAGCTCGCCGACGTGCTCCTGAAGGAACGTTTGCCCGGGGAGCCCGACATGCAGCAGAAGCGTGACGGTGTTTTGGCCCTGCCGGGCCATGACGATCGACACCTCACCAAACCCATGCTTGGTCAGGAACCCGCGGAGTCGCTGCGCGACCAGAACCGCCAGCTCTGCCTCATCACCCTCGAGCCGAAGGCGCAGCAAGCGGGCTGGCTCGGTCTCAGCAAACTCATCAATCCGTGGACTTGGCTTGGGTCTGGGAATCGGAGGCTCATCCAGGCTTCGCCGTACGCGCCGTCGCGCCAGCACGACTGCCCCACCTGCAGCAGCCGCGGCTGCCGCACCCGTCACTACCTCGATCAGAGTTGTGCCGTCTGGGAATCCCGGCGCCCGTTCGGGATTGTGGTGGGAGGTCGGGATGGCGACCGGGGTGGAGACGGCTGCGGTCGGCCGTGGCGTGGGACTCGGGGGGATGGGCGTTGATGTTGGCTCGACCGGTGTCGGGGAGAGAACCGTGCGGCGCGGTCTCGTCGGTGATACGGGATGTCTCGCGGGTATGGGCGAATGCCGGCCGCTGGCTGCAGTCGATGGAAGTGGTACTTGCAGGGGCAGGCCAGGCCAGATGAGATCAGGATCGGTGAGCACGTGGCCGTCGAGTCTGGCCTTTTCCCGGTTGAGATCGAAAAGGACCGTCCAACTATCCTCGCTACCCAAGAAGCGGGCGGCGATGCCGCGCAGGGTATCGCCCTCCTCGACGACGTAGTACGTGTGTCCGCCGCTCTCCTCGACCACCAGGTTGGGCCGGGGGACGCGCAGGATCCAGCCCGACTGGATCACACCGGCTTGAGTGAAGCGCTGACCGTCAGGCATCTGCCGTCCCGCGTTCGCTGTGACTAGCCGTGGAAACTCGTAGCCGGTCCCGTAGAAGCGCTCGGCGATACCCCAGAGGGTGTCGCCGGGCTGGACGGTGTAGTTTATCTCTCGCGGTCTCTGCGTCCGCTTCTGAGCCGGAGTCGATGCCGGTCCATGTCTGTGTGGTCGCACGCTGGCAATGTGCGGCGTCGCCATTGGAGGTGGAGACGCAGCGGCAGCACCTGGCGTCACTCTGCCGACGACATTCACGACAAACACGGTGAGGAGCACACCATCAACCACCCGCCGGACGATCGGCAAGGTGAGACGATCAGACACAACATGGATCAGGTGGACCCAGGCAGCGCCATGCGCAACGGCGTCCGCTCCCACAACCAAGATGCGCAGGAGGATCGAGGCGACGATCCACAACCAGACCGCCCACGCCGCCATCGAAAGGAGGTAGGCCAGGACGCCGAGGGGCAGAGACGATCCACGCAGCGTGGTGACGATGACATTCCAGGCCGGGAGCTGCGACGGCAGGTGCGGAGGTCCCGCGGTCACCTTGAGAACGACGGCACCGACGGCCAGGCCAAGGATTAGGCCGATCAAGCCTGCATAGCGATGCCGCGGTTCCTCCTCCAGCGAGACTGTGGCTGCCATCCTTTCGCTCCTTCCTCTATCGGTTTGTGAGGATCGACTGGAGCTCCTGGACCCGGTAGCTCCCGGTGTATGTCCGCGCCATCGACGACAGCGGCTCCGCCGCCCCACCGTTGACAGAGTAAGTCGCCGCGAACTGAATCGTCAGCTGGATCGGGAAGCCGTCGGGATGCTGGAGCGAGGAGTACTGGTAGGTATGCTGAACGTCCGACTCGGCGGGATAGGGCTGACCCAGATCGTGGGTCACCAGATTCGTGCCATCGCCGAAGGTCCAGGTGTAACTGCTGGGCTGGACCTGAACTGCGACCGTGAAGGAACCGACGGTGGCCGAGCCGCCGAACGGCTCCCCGTTGTACCCCTCTGCCCAGAACCAGCCCGGCATCGCGACAAGGCCCAGCGACGGGTTCATCCGGATCACCACGTTTGGCAAAGGTATGTGCTCGAGCACAGCCATGGCCACGACACGTGGATCGACCACGATGGGCGCACTGGCAGTTCCTGTCGAACTGCCAGAAGGAGCACTTGCGAGTTGCACATTCCCCTGTCCGTTTATTGGAACCCAGACGATGCCCTGCAAGTGACCGTTCACGTAGAGCGCCTCCGGTACACTGCCCGGGTGCTGCCGGGACCCCACTGTGAACCACCCGTCCTTACCAGAGCTGGCGAAGCCGATGTTTATTCCCGCCAGGTGGTAGAGGGTGCCGTTGCTTGTCTCGTAGTACGGTTCCCCAGCGTGGTTGTACCAGGTCCGAGCGACGCTCGAGGTTGACGTTCTACCGGTGCCAGCGGCACCGGAGCCGTACCCTGCCGAAAGGCCCGACGCATTGGCAAAGGAAACACCAGAAGCACCACTCGGAGCCGCATACGAACCGGAGTACGATCCTCGGCCTCGAACCTGGATCCAGACGCCTTGCCGTCCGGTGTTGATGGTCGCGGAATACGAGACACTTCCCTCATTCTGGCCCAAGGCTACGTGGCTCCCTCGACGGTCACCCGCCATGACATTAGCGGGGAGCACGGCAGCAGCTAGACCAAGCCCAAAGCATATTGAGAGGAGTCGAAGTACCGCCATGATTCCTATCCTTTCTGCCGGAGGACCTTGGTAACCTTCCACGCGCCGTCATTCTTCTTCAGCGAGTAGATGTTCTTCTCGAGGTCCGCCTGATTCGATCCATGAGGAGGCTGCTTGGTGACGGGGTCGATGAGGAAGCTGCGATTGAGAACCTCGTCGTAGATCGTAGCGGTGTCCCCCTTGATGGAAACGATCAGAGCGTGATGGGTCACGCGCACACGGACGGCATCATTGCGCTGGCGGAACCCGGCAACTTCCGCCTGTACGCGTCGCAGCTCGGCACCGGTCGCAACCTCGCCCATGTGCGACGGATCAAGCGTGTAGAGTGCCTGGGTATAGTCCTGCCAGTACCGGTGGTACGCTTGCATCAGGGCCTGTCGGGGTGTCGGAGTGGGGGTGGGCTGCGCTGTCGGACCGACTCTCGTGCTAGTGGCTGTCGCAATGGCCGGCGGGGCAGTTGATCTCGAGGTTCGGCCGCGATGGCCCGAGGCAGGGTGTGGCGTGGTCACGCCGGCAACAGTCGCCGCCGGCGCAATACCCACGCGAGGACGCAGCTGGTGATTCAACAGAAACGCCCCAACGAGCAGCACGACCACGAGCGCGAGGAGAGCAAGACCAACCTTCCAGTACGATGGGCTCCTCTGCGAGTCAGCATTTGTGTCTGTGGTCATGTCGTGCACGCTCGGCCCTTTCCCATGATCGACGGCTAGCGGTTCTCGCCTCCAATGCCATAGCGCGGCGCAGCAGGGGCGCTGGCGGTGATCCGGACTATGCTGATACCCACCAGACGGAGAAAGCTGGTCGGCACGTTCCGGCTTACCTGCACTACCACTTGCTTCGGCTCAACGTCAATGGTGGCGGCAAACCCGTGGCCCTGGCTCGCTACGTACTCGGCCGCCGCATGCCGGGCAGCGGGAACATCCAGCACGACCGTGGCGCCAGAGCTCTGGCGATAGGCGCCCTGGTCGATCTGCATGGCCCCGGCCCGGGCGGCGGAATCGGCCACGTTCTGAAGCTCCCGGCGGGCATCGAAGACCGTCCCGCCGTCGATGGCCAGGCCCACGATAGAGAGAAACAGCGGGAGCATGACCGCGACCCAGGCGATGACTTGGCCACCCTCGGCAGTACGGAACGACCCCGGCCGTCGGCCCACCTTGATCGGAGAACCCTTCATGTTCCGCCTCCGCTCGGCCAACGACTCCTATACAAGTCAATGCGTTCGACATGCGTGCTTCCCACCGACACCCGGGCCCAGCCGAGCAGCGGCAGGTCACCGAACGTCACGGTATACCGCGCCGAGGCGCGCACCTCCCCGCCCCGCTCGAAACTGCCTGGATCGACCGTGAGCTGGAGCGAGCCGTTGCCGAGATGGTAGCCGGACGCGACCTCCTGCCCTCGCGCCAGCCCGTTGCTCGACGCCTCCTCGGGTCCATTGGCGAGCGCGGCGGCTCGTGCCTCCTCGCGGGCCACCGCGCTCACGCCCATCTGGGTCTCGATGACTCGGCCCACGGCGATCACGCCGAAGGCGAGGAGGAGGAGCAGGGGGACCACCAGCGCGAGTTCCACCAGCGCTTGTCCCCGCTGGTCCTTCCCGAGCGGAAGTGCGGCATGAGCCGCGTGCCTAGCCACCTGGACCAACACGGAACCGCTCCCGACTGACAGTAGAGCGTGCGTGGAGTGGGAGGCTTCCACCGCCCACCCAGGGGATGATCAGGTGCAGGTGCCCCTGCGCTTCGATCATCACGGTGTCGCTCCCGGCCGCTCCCTGCACCGTTACATCGCCGGCACTCCGACCCAGACCCGCTCGCAGGAGGGCCTCGGTGTGCAGAATCCCATCGCCCAGGGTGCTGTCCTCCGCCGCGGCCACACGTGCTCCGTCCTGCACCGCTCCAGTCACGACGCCTTCCGCGTGCACATACAGCGCGAACTGCACGAGCGCGAGAGCGACCATGAGCAGGATGGGAAAGGCGATGGCCGTTTCCACCAGCGCCTGGCCTTTCTCGCCGCCGTCGGTCGGAGCTCGCAGTAGCCGCCGTTTCATCGTCGTTAGCCCCCGAGACTCGTGATCTGTGAGAGCAATTGCTGGAACACTTGCGATATGCCCTGGCCAAACGCCTGGACACCGGCCATGGCGATGATGGCCACAAGGGCCACGACGATGGCGTATTCCACCATCGACTGGCCCCACTCCTCGTTCCAGAGCCGGCGGCCGACTCTGGTAAGCCAGAGCGTCGTTCTCACATAGAGCGCCAGTAATCGTGATCGCATACTCCTGATCTCGCTTACTTGCCACATGGACGCCTCCTTTCTGTTGCCTTTTCTCTTTCCTCGGCGCCACACGACGCCGAGCGTTTACTTCCCACCGAGGTGCAGCATCTCGAGCGCTGCCGGCAGCAAGAGCACCACGAACAGCACCGGGAGGATGAACAGAGCGACCGGCAGGAGCATCCGGACGCTTGCCTTGCCTCCCTCCTCCACGATCCGCAGCCGCTTCTGCTCCCGCAGCGCTGATGCCTGTGTCGCGAGCGTCTGGACGAGCGGGATGCCCTGGTCGTGCGCCGCCCGGAGCTGGCCGACAAACGTGTTGAGCTCGGGAACCGCGTTGCGCTCCGCCATCGCGTCAAGCGCCTCGATCACCGAGCCCTGGCCGAGGGCCAGGTCACGCACCGTGTGCTGCAGCTCGTGTGCGACCGCCCCCTGACTCTGCCGCGCCACCAATCCGAGCGCCTGCTCCAGGGCAAGCCCTGCCGAGCTGGCGATGGTGAGCATGTCCAGGATGATGGGCAGCTCCATCACCATCAGGGTGCGGCGTTCTGCCAGGCGTCGATCGAGATCCCAGTTGGGGGCAAGGAACCCTGTGACGAAGCCGGCCGCCCATATCCACACCGGCCAGACACCAAAAGGATGAACGCCGAGGCCGTTCATGACCGGAAAGAGGGCGAGGCCGACGAGTCCCGAGGCCAGCTTTTCCCCGAAGAACTGTGGCACCTCCACGCCCGGGCGCACGACGCGCAGGCGGCGCTCTAGCTCCTGTCCCTCACCCAAGCCGAAGCGGGAAAGGATGTTTCGCATCAGACGCCCCAGGTCGTCGAGCACCGGCCGCAGCATCCCCTCGAGGAGCCGGGAGGCGAAGATCGGTCGCACCTCCAGCCGGGCCATCTCCATCCGGATCCGCTCCTCGACATCGAGCCGGCGCAGCCGTTCAGCCAGGTCCGGCCTGGGCCGTCCGATCGGCTGAGCGGTGAGAACGAGATAGGCGCCCAGCCCGAAGAGGACCGGCCAGAGAAGGACGCGCAGCTGCAAGACGCTGGGGTCGAAAGACAGCACCATCCCGTTCATGGCTGCAACACCCGCCGCTCGCCCGGCAGCCGCGTGATCCAGAGCATCCCGGCATAGCCCAGCGCCGTGCTCACGACGCAGCCGGCCAACAGCAGCTGCCCCATCCAGTCGTTGAAGAGCTGGAGGTATCCGGGGTTGATCGCCCGAATAGCGATGAGGACGACCAGCGGCACGGCGGCGACGATCTGGGCCGAGAGGACGTTCTTGGCCTGATAGGCCCGGATCTCCTGCTGCACCCGCAGCTCTGCCCGTGTGGCCTGGGCCAGACGGTCCAGCACCTGGCTGACGTTGCGGCCGCCCAGCCGGTCGTTGAGCACGAGACTGGCCGCCACCACATCGAACACGGAGTCGGCCAACCGCTCCCGCATCGCCTCCATTGCCGGCTCGAAGCCGAGCAACCGGATCTCCCGCGTTAACCGGCCGAACTCTGCTCGCAACGTCTCAGGTCCGCTGTGAGCCAGGCCGACCAGCGCATGCTGGACGGAGAGGCCGGTGCGGATCGCATCCCGCAGCTGGCCCATCGCGTCGACGAGCGCGTCCTGCATGGCTCCACGCCGCCGATCACGGCGGTGGAGGTAGTAGAGGAGCGGGCCAATCAGCCCCAGAGCGGTGACGAGCAGGCTGACCACGATCCAGCCGAGCAGGAGCTGGGCAACCACACCGCCGACGAGGGCCGTGCCCGCCGAGAAGACCACGAAGTCCCGCGGTCGCACCTCATGGAGTCCCGCCTGCGCCAGAAAGTCCTCGACTCGTCGGAACCGCCGCGGCCGCAAGTGCAGCGGGCGCGCATTGGTGAGGCCGTCGTAGAGCAGGTAGATCCCGACCCCGAAGCCGAGAGAGAGCAAGAGCGGGATCACGTTGCGTGCCTCCTTTCTTTCACCTCTAGGCCTGCTCAGTTACCTGGGACTAACGTGGCACTTACCTGGGACTTACTTAGCTCACCTGCGACCATTTCTGAACGTCATGGAGGGTCCCCTCACGACACCGTCTCTCGCACAGCGGGGAGGGCGTACGGCACGTCCTTGCATGCCATCTTTGCCAGACAGCGCGGCTGGATCCCGGTCCAGACCAGCCGGTCTCGCGATGGATCGAGCGTCCAGAGCTCCTGTCCCGTGATGACATCTCCCTCCAGCCCCGCCACCTCGAAAATGCTCACCAGGCGGCGCCGGCCGGTGCGAGGTTCAAAGCGCAGCTGCAGGACGAGCTCGATCGTGTGCGCGGTCATCTTGGCGAGCGCCTCTCCGGAGAGCCGCTCCTCCGCCATCATGGCGAGCGTCGCCAGTCGATCCAGAGCATCACGAGGTGCGTTCCCGTGGATCGTGGTCAGGGAGCCCTCGTGCCCCGTGTTCATGGCGAGCAGCATGTCGAGCGCCTCGGCCCCCCGCACTTCGCCCACGATGATGCGGGTGGGACGCATGCGCAGGGCATTCCGCACCAGGTCGCGGATCCGGATCTCGCCCGCCCCCTCGACGTTCCCTGACCGGGCCTGGAGTGCCACGCAGTCCGGCAGCTGTCGCTCGAGCTGCAGCTCGGCCACCTCTTCGACGGTGATCGCTCGCTCTTCGACCGAGGCAATGGAGGCACCCAGACAGTTCAGGAAGGTCGTCTTCCCTGAGCCGGTCGGGCCGCTCACCAGGATGTTGACTCCCGCCTGTACAGCGGCGTCGAGGAACTGCGCTGCCGCCTCGGTGAGCGTTCCCAGCTGGACCAGCTGCTCCAGGGAGTGGGCCCGAAGGATGAATTTTCGGATGTTGACGCTGCACCAGCGGGTGGTTGCCGGTGGAATGGCCGCGTTGAGCCGCGAGCCGTCCGGCAGTCGCGCATCGACCATAGGAGAGGACTCATCCAGGCGGCGGCCGAGCGGCCCGACCAGGCGCTTCACCAGCTGCAGGAGCTCTTCGTCGTCATCGAAGTACAGGTCCGGCACCAGACGCTTCTGACCGTCCTCGATCACGAAGATCCGGTTCGGGCCGTTGCAGATGATCTCCTCGATCGCCGGTGCATCCATGAACGGTTGGAGGATGCCGAGCCGGAGGAGGCTGTCGAAGAGTCGCCGCTCAACGCCCTCCGGGTCCACCAGGAGCGGGGCGTTGGTCGTAGCTGCCCGCCGCTGGTAAGCGGCCACGTGATCATGAATCAGGACACGGATGCGCTCCTCGTCCTCTGGCCCCGGCGTGAGGAGCTCCCGCTCCCCTAGTAGCCGGCTGACCGCCGACCGAACTTCCTCGCGGAGTGCCCGCTCCGCGGTGCGACCGGTGCCGGGACCCATCTGCTGGCTCCACGAACGGGAGAGTGTCGTCGCCACCTCACACTCCTTCCGGCGTCTCCGCTGCACTGGGTTTCCGCCACGGCGCTCGAGATAGTCCCGCAGGCCATAGCTTTCGGCCACGGCCGGTTTGCTCGACCGGCAGCTCGATGCTCCCGCCATAGACGCGCCCGGCCAGGTCGAGCAGCGCCCGGGCTGCCCGGCTCCGGTTGTCCAGCACCAGAGGCCGCTGGTCGCGGAGCGCCCGCTGCAGGCCACCGTGGTCGTTTGGCACGAGAGCCGCGACTGGCAGGTTCAAAGCCCACTCGATCTCTGTCCGACTGTGCCCATGGCGCCGGTCATGGTGGTTGACGATGAGGGCAAACCGCTCAGGGTTGAGCCGCAAGTGCGTCTGCAAGGCGCTGAGCGCCGTGCGGGCGCGCCAGAGGCCAACGAGATCGGCAGATGTCACCAGCAGTACCTGCTGCGCCAGAGCCAGCGCCGTGCGATGCAGCTCCGTCTCCACAGTCAGGAAATCGGCCCCGGTGTCCAGAATGATGTAGCGATACCGCTGCCGAAGCTCAGCAACGGAGCGCTCGAAGAACCGGACGGAGATGCTCCCGCGCATCTCGGGCTTGGGCACACCGCAGAGTGCGAAGCCATGGCGGCTACGGGGAGCGAGCGGCTGAACCTCCTGGCTGATGGCCCGATCCCACTCCCGTGGGGACTCAGGCTCGGCATGCGCGAGCATGGAGAGGTTGCGGGTCGGATCGAGATCAAGGTAAGCAGCAACGCTCGGACCGGCGAGGTCTCCATCGACCAGGACCGTCGGCGCCACAGCTCCCAGAGCAGTCGCCAGGTTGAGCGCGACCGTGGTGCGACCGGGACTGCCCGGGCCACTTGCCACCGCCAAGATGGAAAGTGCGTTCGGCGCCTCATGGGCAGCATTCACCGCATCAGCGACCTGCACCTCGGGTTCGACTCGCCGGAGCGTGAGCTGAGGGCGCTCGCCTCGCACCGCAGCCAGCAGCGCTTGACCGACCGTCTCCGCATCAGCGTCGATGGGCAGGACTACTCCAGGGAAGGACTGCCAACATGCGTCGTCGACGCCGAACACCAGGAGGACCAGAGGCACCCGCGCCCGCGCCAGCTCCCGAAGCCGCCCATCGCTCAACCGGTGCAGGTCAACCGCGGCCAGGACGGCGTCGAGCTGCCCGGTATGGACACAGTCGAGGAGCTCGTCGGCAGAGAGGCAGCGCTCCGCGATAACGACCGCACCGCTATGGACCAGAGCTGAGAGGAGGGAGCGTTCTCGCTCGGGGTCACCAAGACCCGCCGCTAGGCGCAGCGGCAGTAAAGCGCTCCCCTCGTGCCATTGGCTTGACCCTTTCGCGGCGCCACTTGAGTCACCATTCTTTTTGGTGGCCACGGCATGTCACCTCTTAGCCCGGTCGCAAGGCCACGTCGAGCTGGCCCGCCCACTTGGCCCTGGCCAGCTGCAGCGCCTGACTCTGCGTCACGACCAGTGTCAGCCAGCTGATTTCTCCCGCTCGTGCCGGGCTGCCGGTCACTGCGGAGCCCGTGGTGTTGATCGTCGTGACACCTCCGCCGTATCCCACGTCGTACACGGTCACGCGGGGCAAGACGACCGTTGACTGCGGGTTGGACGACCCCTTGCCGGTGGTCAGCAAGACTTCCACGATGTCCCCCGGTCGAATCCGACCTCCTGCCGCAGTGTCAACGGTCACGGGAATAGTGAAGGCCATCTGGTTGCGTGCGAGTGGGAGGCCGCTCGAGAGCTGTGCACGGACGAGGAGCTGATGCGCGTAGACCGGGGCGGTCAGCTGCCGACCGACGATGGAAGTCAGCTCGCTTGCGGGGACCGCCGCCTGGTACATCGCGTCATCCACGCGGACACGTGCAACGGCAAGATCGGACGTCGCGAGAGTTGCGGCGGCTGGCAGATCGTGTGTGGCCACGAGGACGGCGGTCGTAGTCGACGAGGCACTCCAGAAGACAAGCGAGCCGGCGACTGCGACGAGCAGAAGGAAGAGCCCCAGAATCGCGCGTAGGTCGAGCCGTCGCGGTCGGTGGAGGACACGGGCCGGAGACATCACAATGGTAGCCATCTCTCGCTCCTCGGTGCTGGTGCCGATCGCCGCCCCCGCCACTGCGAGCACCATAGGGTGAAGCGCCTCGCATGGCAGAGGCGTGCCATCTACAGGTGACGATCGATCTAAGCACATCATAGGATGTTGTAGATGGTCTGTCAACTGCTGTAGAGAAATCGAGGAAACTCTATACACATTATCCAATGCTCTGGTAGAATTGACTGGAAGGTTGTGAACCCTGGGGGCGCGGTCATGGACTCGACGGCACGCTCGGGGAGGTGTAGGATGGGCGACGCTGGGCCCCGGCAGATACGGACGTTGGCCGAGAAGCTCGACCACTTGTTCCGCACAGTCCACGCCCGCAATCGCGGCGAGCTCAGCTATGCCGAGGTCGCTGAGGGCATCCGCGCTCACGGCGGCCCCAGTATCTCTGCCTCCTATCTCTGGGAGCTGCGGACTGGACGGGCTGATAACCCGACCAAGAGGCATCTGGAGGCGCTCGCCGACTACTTCGGCGTCAACCCCAGCTATTTCTTCGACGAGGAGGCCGCGGCACGTATCGAGGAGCAGCTCGATCTCCTGGCTGCGCTGCGCGACGTCGGCGTGCGCGAAATCGCCCTGCGCACCTCGGGGCTCTCGCCGGAGGGCCTTGCGGCGATCCGTGGAGTGATCGAGCACGTGCGTCGAGTCGAGGGACTGTCCGACGGGGGGGATAACCGCGAGGAGGACAGCGGGTAGGCCATTGCTCCGACGTCTCGATGAGTGCCCGAAGCGAGAGGGGGCTCCACAGCGGCGAAGGGAAGGGACATGGACAGTGAGCTCAGGTGGCTGCGCCGACGGTGCGAGGATCGACTGCACGACCTGGATCTACCCTCACCGTTCGATGTCAACGTGTTCTGCGAAAGCCTCGCGGCGAGGCGGAGCCGGCCAATCCTGCTGTGCCCGATGCCGATGGGGCGAGATGTGTCTGGCCTGTGCGTGGCGGGTCCCACCGTCGACTTCATCTTCTATGAGGAGCAGACCGCCCCGCTTCATCAGGCACAGATCAAGCTGCACGAGGCCTGCCATATCGTTTGTGGCCACCGGCCGATCGAGCTGTCCGAGGCGGAGGTCTCCTGCTTGCTCTTTCCGGATCTCCGGCAGGAGATCGTACAACGCGTCCTGCAGCGTGGCAGCTACTCGACGGTCGAGGAGCGCGAGGCCGAAATCCTCGCCTCGCTGATCCTCGATCGCGCGGCCGGTCTCCGGTTCCAGGAGTCGAAACCGCTGGATGAAGAGGCGGCTCATGTGCTCGAAAAGCACAGGGCAGCGTTGGAGAGGCAGGGATGATGAGCGTAATCCTCCCCTCCATCCCGGTGGCGATCACCTGGGCGGCGCTACTCTACAAGCTCCCGGGGTTCCTCCGGCGCCATGATGATCTCGCCCAGCGCGCCTGCTGCTTTACCCTGTTCTGCTTCGCCCTGGCGATGACCATCCTTCTTCCGCCGCTCGCCATCGGGCTCGACCGCCTGACAGGCGTGGCGAATCTCGCGCGGTTCCTCGGGAACGTAGTGGGGCTGCTGGCTGTGTGGCAGGCACAAGTGTTCATGGCCCACCTCAATCATCCCGAGGAGCGTGCGCGGTCGCACGTGCGTTGGGCCGGCTGGTTGCTCCTCCTTGCCCTGGCGGTGATGGCGAGCGTGTTCGCGTTCGCCCCGGTGAAGCAGGAGGCCAGCGACTTCTGGCGACAGTACCGAGTCGCATCCTTCATGCCCGTGTATCGGTATGCCTTCCTCGCCTACTTGGGAGCCGCCCTCGCACATGCCGCCTACCTCTCCTGGCGCAACGCGGGCATCGCCGACAGCCCGGCCCTTATAGTCGGCCTGCGACTCGTCACCGTCGGCTGTATCTTCGGCCTTGTCTACGTGGCCGAGGCGCTGCTCGTTGTGAGCGTTCACCTCGGGCTCGACGGCTTCTTACCATACGCGAACGCTGTTGCACAGATGCTCATTGCCGCTGCCGTTGGATGTACCGTAGTGGGATTGACGCTGCCCGCCTGGGGATCCCGTGTCGGGATCCCAGCACTGTATGAGTGGGGTTGCCGCTATCGTGCCTATCGAAGTCTCTATCCCTTATGGGCTGTGCTCTACCGGGCCGTCCCCACGATCGCACTCCTCCCCCCGCGCTCGGCATTGGCCGACGCGCTCGTGATCCGCGACCTTGAGTTCCGGCTCTATCGCCGGGTGGTCGAGATCCGGGACGGCTTCCTGGCCCTCCGGCCGTACGTCGACCCCGGAGTGGCTGTCCGCGCCAGGGAGCTGTCTGAAGAGGCCGGACTGTCGTGGGAGGAGACGCAGGCCGTGGTCGAGGCCGCGAGCCTGGCAGCCGCTCTTGAGGCCAAACGGCGACGCCGGACAATCAATGCAGCCCTGTCGACCTTCGGGATGACCGGCGGGGCGGATGTAAACAGCGAAGTCGCGATGTTGGAGCGAGTGGCGCGCTGCTATGCCCGGTCGCCCATCGTGCGCGCCGTAGCGGTATTGGACAGACAGGACGCCGCATGACACGTCAGTTGCGTTCTCGTGCGTTCGTGGGACGAGCGCATCCTCGCGGCCGGTCAGCCTGTTGGCTCCGGTTTGGCATCCTCCTTGTCCAGCTCACGCCGGATGGAGCGGTAGCAGAGCCGTAGCCTCTCCTCCGCGTCGATCCAATTCCGCTCCGGATGCTTTGCGGTTCCCGCCGTAATCTCATTGACCAATTCATTGGCTTGGACGCGCAATTCCGCCGATTCGGCGGCCTGAGCCGGCGAGATACCAAACACGGTGCTATGCAAGTCGATCATCGTCTGTACAAACTCATCGCGCGATGCCCCCTGCCTGATCCGTCGGGCGATGTCCCAGTACGCCATCTCCAGCTCGCCAGCTCGGCTCGGATCGAAGATCAGCCCGGAATGCGCGCGCGCATGCCGGAAGAATCGCGTCAGATAGTACTGCGCCTTGGCTTGATCGGCGCGGGGCGGCACCCAGTGCCTGCCTGCCTGGACGGTGTAATAGGCCGCGACCACGGACGCGAGGACGGGCATGCGAAACTGCTCCCGATTCAGTTGTGTCAGGAGCTGGAGCATTCTCGGCCAGTTGCGGTCGTTGTACGCGTGCCATCCCGCTGCTTCGGCGTACGCCACACGATCTGGATCGAAGCGGAAGCTCCCCACCATGCAAGCCCTCGAGCGGCGGCCAAAAGCCATATCAGGCTTCCGCCGGTAGTCACCCCTCATTGTAGAGCGCAATCCCCGCCCAGCGAGTCGTCCGGCATCGGCCCAGTACTCGTGGCCCTCAGTTCCCCTCGAGGCTGCGATCGACGCCAGAAAGATGGGCCGCGTACCCCACTCGTCCGCGTCTCCACTCGAGCTGCCTGGCGGTGCCGATGTGAGCAGCGAAGTAGTAGTTCTCGCGCGCGTAGCCCGATGCTTCCAACACTCCCCGATCGTAGAAGCTATCGTCGCACAGATGAAGGACGAAGACGCCATTCCGGCTCCGGATTCTGAGGCACCAGCCGGTCGACGATGATGGCTCGACGGCGTCTGGCCCGGCCGATCACCGAGGTCCTTGCTCCAGCGAACGTAGGCTCTTCGGTCTTCCTGTTGGTCGCCTGGCATAGCACACCGACTATCGTGGAGGCGCTGCGGTGGGGACTGCTTACCGTGCTCTTCACGATTGCCCTGCCTTTCTCGTTCATCCTGTGGGGTGTCCGTAGGCGGCGATTCACCGATCACCACATCCGGCTTCGCGAGCAGCGGCCGGTCGCGCTCGTCGTAGGCATCACTTCGGCCCTTGTCGGCCTGATCCTCATCGCGGTCCTCGGCGCACCGCGCGAACTGATAGCGCTCGTGGTCGCGATGGAGGTGGGCCTGATCATCTCGCTGGCGATCACACTCTTCTGGAAGATGTCGATCCACGTGGCTTCCGTAGCGGGAGCCATCGTCATTCTGGTGCTGGTGTTCGGCCAAGCCTTCGCAGTGTTAGCACCTCTCGTGATCCTTGTCGCTTGGGCCCGTGTCGAGCTATGCGATCACACGCCATCACAGGTAACAGTGGGAGCCGTGATCGGAGCTGCTGTGGCGGCATCGGTCTTCCAGTTATTGCGCTAGCTCGTTGTTCCAATGCGAGTGAGTCTCCCATCACCCGTTGGTGGACATACAGAGTTCAGAAGTGGAACCTATCGGCGCCACATCAAAGCCCAGCCTCACTGACGGGGCACCCAGAAGGCCATTCTGGGAAACTTTACAGCATGAGGCGGCATCGTGGATGGTGATTGTGCCTTTGACGCACCCACCACTAGATATTGTGGTGGACAGAAATGTCTATAACACGGAGTAGAGAGCATACGCTATACCGTACTACTACAATGGAGCAAGTGAGGTATACGTGAGCGAAGAGAAGAAGCCGCGCAAGAAGCACGAGGATACGCGGATCAGTTCCTATCCGCACACGCTGGAAGAGGTGCTAGAGAAGGCGTTGCAGGTGCCGCCACCGGATGGGAAGAAGCGACGGGGGAGAGAACAGGACACGCCATCGGATGCCGAAAGGGAAGAGCACTAGAGGGGGAAGATCCTTTCGAAGCTCTCCTTGCCTAGAAACTTTAGACAAGCTGACATGCAGTCATATGGCTTCCTTCGTTTTCGAATATCCATCTCAAAGGCACCGCGCTCTGCCTCTGGGAGACTCTCGGGGATGTTATCCATGATCATGACCTTTACCTTGCGGAGATTGGTATACTTCTCAACCCTAGCCCTAAGGTAGAGGCGGATTTCGTGGTCGGCCCGTATATCCATGTTACGCAGGAGGCGCGGCTCAAAGACCTGAACCAACGTCTCGACACCAATGGGCAACGGGCGCGGTGACTCTGTATTCGTTGTCGCCAGTCTAATGTGTAGTAGTGCCTTTGCGCTCACCCCTATGTAGAGTGCACGAACCCAGGGTATCTCGAACCCCAGCCCTTTGACGACCAAGGCATGTTCATGGGCGAGCGCGGGGTATAGAGCTGTCGCTCCGGCAGCGATGACACCATAGGTGAGGCAATAGAAATATAGCGAGCCCGACTTCTTCCATAGGAGGAATGCTTGACGGGCATATCTTGATGTGAGCAAATCAATGCCCGTGAAACTACCGCCCACAAGGAAAGCGATGGCCGGTGGACCAAGGGAGTCCAGCAGGTCCACCGAGGGCTACCTAATCGTTACGAATCACCGAAGAGGTTCTGGTCTCTCCCTTGAGCATGACCGCCTCGCCGCGTTTCTCGATAATCCCAGCGTTTTGAAGCTCATCTAGGTATGGACGAGTGTCCGTCATGGTCATGCCAAGCTGAGACGCAACGAAGTCGCCCTCGACGGGACCGTACTCCCGCAATATCTTCACAATGTCTGTGTACGTTAATGTACCGCCCATGGGCGTCCTCCGATGATCAACAGCTTATCACAACTTTATAATACTGACTACGCCACCGATGTCGTATTTGTGTGTGAACTTTCTCACACGCAAGAAGTAGACCACGTTCATCCGTTTGACCTACTCATTAGAACGTACGGTCTGCCGATACATCAAGCGCTTGCCCGCACTCTTGCGAATCGCCTTCACGGTCCGCTCTCCATCCTTTACCTTGCGATTAGAGTACCGATAATCAAACTCTGCCAGATATCGGTGCAGGTGCTGCTCTGAGACGTGGTGGTACGTCCCGTCAAGGCTGCGTTTTAGCTGGCTGAAGAAGCCCTCAGCCGTGTTCACGTGGACGTTGCCGCGCACCCACTCTTCAGCGCTGTGGTCGACGGTTTCATGAACGTAGTCCATGGCTGCCTCGTCGTAGAGCGAAGACCCATCCGTCATGAGCCGAGAACCCATCTTCACGTTGCCCTCGATCACCTGGCGCACGTTCTTGCCTGTGACGGGATTCATCACGCGCGAACGCGCGTCACCGTTGCGTTCCACCAGCGTCACCACCGGCACCTTCTCTGTAACACCCCTCCCCTTGCCGTGTGACTTCCCACCGATGTAGGTTTCATCGGCTTCCACCACGTTTGTGAGCAGGCTACCACCGGGTGCGTTCTCTAAGGCATAGCGGATACGGTGATTCACGAACCACGCTGAGCGGTAGGTGATCTGGAGCACACGATGCAGCTCGTGAGCGCTGATGCCGTTCTTGTTTGAGCAGATGAGATGCCACGCAAGCAGCCACTTCGAGAGAGGAAGTCGGCTCTCTTCCATCACGGTGCCCATCAAGACCGAGAATTGCTTCTTGCAGTCGCCGCACTTCCAGAGGCGACGGTAGGTCACCTTGCCGGTGCGCGTCTTGCGTGGGCCATTCTTGGGCTTGATGTGATAGGCGTGGTTGATGACGCCACAGTGCGGGCAGACCGGACCGTCCGGCCAGCGAACGGCTTCGAGAAAGTCGTATGCGCTCTCGTCACTGTGAAAATGCTTGGCGATGTTTGTAAGGTTGACTTCCATCTTTGACGCACCCTCCAACTACCTCCATTGTAGAGTGTTGAGCGTGGGTGTGTCAAATATCTATGTGCTAGAATTGGCTTGTGCAAGCCGTTTCTGAGGCGTTCATTTCATGACCTAGGCGAGCTGCGACAGGAGGGTCGGATTATGTCTCTAACAGATAAGGAGCGACAGGATATTGCTACGGCATTGCAGCGGGCTGGCTCAACCCATCCGTGCCCCAGCTGCAGACATCACGAATTCCACATTGGGGATGGCTATGCCCAAATCCCGGTATCAAGTTCCCCATTGGGAGGCGATCAGGACCAAATCGAGACGATGCCATATGCCCTCACGTTCTGTCAGCGCTGTGGCTTCGCGAGTCTGCATTCTCTGGAGGTCTTGGGGCTGCTTCCAAGGGCAAACTGAGCGTACCCGACAGGAACCCACCACCGTCGATAAGGAACACGCGCCGCCTCTTGGCGCACATGGAGAGGCGCCGCAGAATGTTCGCTAGAACCCTTTGTATACTCATGGTATCGTTTATCTCCTTGTTCCGAAGAATCGCCAAACACAAGATGTGGGCTTGGGTGCGTCAAAGGCACAATCACCTCGTGGATCGTCAAGAGGGTTTGGCTCACTCCCCAGACGCCTCATGTGGAGCGATGGTGCGAGTTAGCTCGCCGGCTATCTCCATAAAGCGGTCGAGGAGCCGGCGGTTCTCCGGAACATCGATGCCGCTCTGAAGCAAGAGCCAGTCTTTCATCGAGAGCTCGCGGTATTGTGGGTCACTGATCTTCCGTCTTAGCAACTCCCCGAGGCTGTAAGACCCGCGTCGAATCAGGGGTTCGATCATCTCCAGTTCCTTGCAATCAAGAACCTGTGGACCAACAATCTCCAGCGAAGAGGAGCGTGGGGTCGCCCCGTTCCAAAAGAAGCGCCGGGAAGGCGACGGTAGTCATTTCCATGATGATTAGGGAGTTGCCCTCAATTACATAGCCGTCCAATGGCGGTTTCGGGGCTCTCGCGCCTTCGCCCTTAGACCCGTTGTATGACCGATTCTGGATGATAGGCGGTGCCTGACACGTCGCTATATACAGCGTCCAAGAAACGATCCTTGTAAGATTGAAAGACCTTCCCCATGTCCTTCGTAAACGGGCCGACTTGATGCCGTTGCCTGAAGGACTTGTGCAACTCCCAGTAGGGCCCCACGGCGGTCTTCTCCAGTAAGGCCTGGGCGTTTAGCGGGAGCAGCGTTCCGTCCTCTCTCACGCAGAGGGGTCGGTCGCGAAGGGGGACGAAGGTCTGGGGAGCATCCGCAGACAGCTTGTTGACCTCGTCCTGAAGCTCTTTTCGCGTGGCACAGAAGCACTTCTGGCCCTGGTCAACAATGCCGGCGGTGTGTTCCTCTCTGTGCCAGGAATCAACCATCCTCCCGACCTCTGCACGATTGCGAACGTCATGGCACTGTTGAAATCCACCACAGAAGAGTAAGCCACATGCCATGTACTGCTGGACCGACAGCCCCGTTGCACCGTGGAATTCCGCAACAACGTCGATGGCATCGCGCTCGTCCTCAGGGTTTACCTGCGTGTGGAGGAGCAAATCGAAGTACCGAGGCAGCAGATACCGGGTCTGCTCGTTGTTCTTACTTCCCGCTTCCTGCAGGGCACGCCGGAGAAGGAAGAGCCTGGCATCATCGCCCTCGGAATACCCTTCGTAGAGCAGGTCATTGACCCGCAGTAGCAATTCACCGACGGCGCCCGGGACCAGCTCCCGTCCATGTCCCGGGAGACCATGCAGTATTGCCAGGCGTGAAGTCATTAGGAGTTGCTGCTGCGTCAGAAACCCGTGAGCACGGTCGCTTCTCAGCATGTTGACGACGCTAAATGCGATTCCCCCGGTGCAGACTTGTTGTGCCGCTTCGATCTCGGCCCTGATGCGTTCGTCCTCGGAGCGAGCTCGGGTCTCGAGCAACATACTCAGCCAGCTGCACCACTCGATGACAACTTCAGCTCGAAGGTTAGCAACGAGAGTCGAGATGATCGTCGGGTCATCGTCTGCCCGGATGGCACTCCAGGCGACCACGGTGACTGCTTGCAATTCGTCTTCCTTGCCGCGCTGGGTGTTGGCCGCAGGCCCGGAGCGGCTTGAAGATCTGGTGGCAAAGTCCCACAGTCTAATTACACGATATCGGCCTCAGTCTGACCCGGAGGATCCGCGCCCACAGGTTCGCATGATGCGCAAGAAGTGTTGAAAAACCCCTTGGCACGCGCGTTTGCTCTTTTGTGAACGGAACCTCAGGCGGGCCAGCCTACCCGGTGGCGGGTGGAGCTGGTCTCTGCGCCACGCACCGCCACACACATTTGAAGATGCTGCCTGCGGCATCGCGTAGCTCTTGGTGAGCAAGGTCGAGGATGGTCCAGGCACGCAGCACGTCACGGCAGTACTCCTCACTGAAGAAGTGCATCGTCTGGCCATGAGCCTCCCGATAAAAGTTGGGCTCCACTTCCTCGACTCGTCGGTAGCGCTGGGCGCGATACGGCATGTCGTCTGTCGAGTTGACGTGGAGGAGGAGCAGTCCGCCAGGTTGCACAACCCGCCGTATCTCCTCCAGGATCTTCCTTGTTCCTTGATCCGAAAGGAATGGAGGGCGACGTTGCTCATCACGGCGCCGAAGGAGGCATCCGGGAAAGGGAGCGGGAGCGCCATGTCGCCAACCTGGAAGTTGATCGACAGACCGGCAGCCTTTGCCTTCGCCCGCTCAATGGCAACAGGCGAGTAATCCATCGCGGTCACCCGGAGTCCCTGGCGCGCCAGGACGAGACTGTCGCTGCCGGTGCCGCATCCCAAGTCGAGCACGGTCGTCGCCTTGTACGTGTCCAGGAATGGGACAAACGCGGGTGCCCACCACCCCGGAGCGTTCAAGTCGCCGCCCCGTGCTGCGAGATCAGCGAAATAGCGGTTCCAGACGCTTGCTGCTGCGTATCGATCCTTCCGACGCATGTGTCTGCATGATAGCGCCCTCGTGAGATCAAAGCAGCGGGCGGATGCTCGTCTCTGCGTCAACGTCCTTCGCGGCGGCTATGGGGTGCACCGGTACGATCTGAGCCTCTTGCCGATCCCCTTCCATTGGGGCAGAGGGACGCATCGCTCGTGGCTCGTATCACGCAGGCTGTCCGATTAAGCCGGCTGCGAGAGCGTGGATTCTCTCAGCAAGCCCTGCCCCGACTCGTTCTCTGACTGGGCCCGACCGCCATTATTCATCACTTCCCGATGCCCCAAAGGGGGCACCGTCGCACCATGAAAATGGTCCATTTTCAGACCACTCTCGCGTACTTCTGCGAGCCTCTCACCTGAGCGGCTCTCGTTGCCCATTGCAGGCGATCATAGGGGCGGAGGTAGCCATGCCACGCCGAGAACCGCCGTTCACTGTTGTTCGCGTCTACAGGCCGGATCCCGAGAAGTGTGTCCAAGCGCTGTTACGTTTACTCGGATCCCCGGACACCGAGGCGCAATCTTATCGATCAGAGTTAGCCCTCCCTACAGGCCACCGAGGAGGAACTCGATGCGCCGATCAGCCACCCCAAGGTCATTCGCCGGACAGGCCATGAGCGGAAATTCGCTGCCTGATCCACTGCATGCGCTGCTGGGCATGCGTGAGGTGCTAGTGGAGTACTGTGCAGAAGCCACGGAATACATGGCGCGTTGTCTCGCCACACCTGCTCCTGACTCGCGGTTGGCGGGCAGTTTGAGAGCGTCCGAGCAAGCCGGGACCTATGTCGTGGCTTGGCAGCATCTCCTCGTGGGCGCCGACCACCTAGAGGCGCTTACCCAAACGCTCCATGGAACACCCGAGATGCTACAGATTCCACAGGCAGCTTGCTTCACGCTGGAACGTGGCTGTCTGGAATCGTCCTCGTTCGCCGTATGGCTCCTCGGCCCGACCGTTTCCGAGAGTGTCTCCGTGTCGCGCGGACTAATGGCCCGCGTGCGCAATGTTCGCGAGCGCCAGAAGATCGACGCGAACGACGCGATCCGTGACGAAGCGCTCAGGCAGATTGCATCGGTCGCCCGAGCGCACGGACTACACGTTGAGCAGAGGGGTAGGTATCCATCCAAGATTGGACAAACCAGCGACAGGAAAGCCACCGACATCTGTGGTGAGGCCCTGGGGCTCATTCACACTGCGAGTAAGGACTATCGCTGGGTCTACCAATTCCTGTCCGGCTACGCGCACGGGCTGGGCTATGCGCTCTCGCTCAATGTCACGAACTGGCAGACAGTTGGCCACCTTAAGCTCGGCACGATTGCCGCGTCGGTCGAATCGATTCTCCTATGTGGCACGGCGAGCGCCCGTGTGCATCATAGAGCGCTCGAAATGCTGGGCCATCACGCCGGTTTGGATGATGTGCCGCCAGATGTGGCAGAGCGCACAGACGTTCCGTGGTTTTAGAGCCCAGAACTGTCCGGGGATGCCCGCTTCCCCAAAACAGCTCGTCGTTCAACAACCGGTGCGGCGCCGTCATCCGCAAACACGTCGCCGATTACTTCGACTCGGATGCGGTAAGTCCCTACCTTGGCCTCTGGGCGGCGGGCATCAAGACGTACCATCGCCATCGGACGCTGGAGGAGTATCTGGATGCGTTCCTCGTTACCGGACTCCACCTGAGGAAGCTTGCCGACCTCACCGGCATCGCCAGCGTGCATGAGCCGGGTACAAACCTGCCAGAAGGCTATCGGTTCCCGCGCTTCATGCTCTTGGCATTCGGCAAGCCGCAGTACCTCGCGGCGAACATGGGTCTCGTGGCCAGTAGCTCTGTTTCGTCACTGGGCGCAATGCAGCGAGCGTGGTGCCGGGTGGGCCGCGCTCCAACCCATACGAAAATCTCTGGATCACAGTCGGCAGCGAGCGGCAGAGGAGACGATTGTCGCGATCGCCGCCGCAAGAGTGGATGCCTCGAGAGCTGTGGGATGCCCTTGAATCAGACCATGTACTCCTTCATCGAAGCTACTGTGTGGCAGGCCGGAGTTACTCTGCTGCACTACTTCCGTAACCCCAATCTGTCAATTGGGGCCAAGGGAGTGGGGGACCTCGTGACAGAGGCGGATAGAGCTTCTGAGCAGGTCTTGCTTGCCGCGATACGTCACCGCTTCCCCGATCATGGCATCCTCTCTGAAGAAGCCGGACACCTTCCCGCTGCCTCGCGGTACGAGTGGCTGCTCGATCCGCTCGAGGCAACCTACAACTTCTCCCGCGGGTTGCCAATGTGGGGGATCAACATGGCGCTCGCCCTCGATGACGAGGTGGTGTTAGGGGCATTCTTCGACCCGCTCTTGGACGAGTTGTACTACGCCGAACAAGCGGTCGGAGCCTTTCGCAATGGGCAGCCGATCCGCACGAGTGGCATGGACGATCAGGGCAATGCGGCCGTGTATTGCTCAACCCGGGCAAACGTGGATCGGTTGAGTGGCAGGGTGCGGAAGGTCCGTCACATTGGCTCGATTGGGAACGCCCTTGCGTATGTGGCCGCCGGCCACCTGGATGGAGCGGTTGAGGTCGGACGTGGCAAATGGGACTATGCGGTCGGCTGCCTGCTTGTGCACGAGGCGGGTGGCAAGATGACCGCGTTCGGAGTCGATTCTCTGGGCGAGGCCTCGGCGACTGTTCTCGCCGCAGCCACACCAGCGCTTCACCAGAAGCTCCAAAGACTGCTTTCCGGGTAATGGCACGGCGTCTACAATAGCCTGCCGCAGTTACGACAGCGGCGGGGAAGCTCGAACGCTGGTCGACTGGTACGGCTGGTGTGGACGGGCTTCCAAGTCAAGGGGTTACGATGCGATGGCGGCGATCAAAGTGTTCTTGAGCCACGCAGGCGAGGATACCGACCGTTTTGTTAAGCCCTTTGCCCGCGCGCTGCGGGCCAAAGCCGTGGACGTCTGGGTGGACTTCTGGGAGATCCGCGACGGGGATAGTCTGGTTTCCAAGATCTTTGAGGAGGGCATAGGTCAGGCCGAAGCTGTTCTCATCGTTGTTTCCAAATACAGTGTCCACAAACCGTGGGTAGAGAAAGAACTGAACGTCTCGGTTATAAGGCAGATCGAGAAGGGGATCCGGCTCATCCCTATCGTGCTGGATGACCAAGAGGTGCCAGTAGCTCTGCAGGACACGAAGTACCGCAAGATCCCGGATCCTGAGCACTTCGAACCACAACTCGATGAGCTTGTCATGTCCCTGCACGGGTATACCGACAAGCCACCGCTGGGCGAGCCACCTCCATACGCGCTCGAGCGGATCAACATCACCGGACTCGCTCCCGTGGATGCCCGTATCCTGCAAATTGCGGGGGACCTGGCAGTCGAAACGGACCGGAACCAACTGGACTCACGCGAGATTTTCCGACGAGCCGCTGAGGTGGAGATCGCGGAGGAGCAGGCGATTGACGCGCTGGAGATCCTCCTTGAGCGTAGACATCTTGTTGAAAATAGAGTGATGGCCGGGGGGAGGCGAGTGTTTTCCAATCTCCGCTTCACTATGTACGGCTTGAGCCGCTATCTCGAGTACTTCTATCCCGGCCACGAGGAATTGCGGACGAACGTAGTAGCCAGAATTGTCAATGATGGACTCACCGAAAGTAGGGACATCGCGCGGGCCGGGGGTGCTCCGGGGATGCTGGTTGAGCACATGTTGAATGTGCTGAGGGCAGAGGGGTTGATCGATACCCGCGAGTTCGCATACGGGCAGTTCGTGACTCGTATATCTCCTCAGCTTCGGCGCCTATAACTCTCGCACCCCTGGTTCTCAACTCTCTCCCTCTCAGTCCCCGTTATGATTCTGGTAGCTGTGAGCAAACTGCCGGACAGCGTCAGCTCATCGCCATTTGGTCGAGGTTTCGATAGCTGTCCCATGCGATGGGAGGCATGTCCCTGGATCGGCGCGGGCCGCGCCCGAACCCGTCGCCAAAGATCGTAAAAATCTTGCGCGATCGCTTCGGGTTGCGTCCGACAGCGGCGGGTGAAGATCTTGGCGGGTCATCCAGCCTGAACCTTCTCGTCGATTCGTCCGAAGGCCGTTACGTCGCCCGGGTCTACCGGTCGCACACGAGTCGGGCGCGACTCGCCGATCTTCAACTCGTTCGCCGCCAACTTGCCGCCGGAGGCGTGCCTACTCCGGAAATCGTGCCCACAAAGGATGGCTACGCGTCTGTCACTGCCAATGGTCAGCTGATCGAGGTGGAGCGGTACGTCGAGCACGACGCGAATATGGATACCTGGCATCGTCTCGAAACCGGCCTTCCGTATCTGGGGCGCACGCATTCTCTGCTTCAGACCACCAGGGTGAGCCCGGCTGGTCGTCATCCTCAATTCGCCAATCACATTGAACCTGACCAAGCGCTCGCCGGCACCTTACGGGGCGTGCAACGAATGAGGTCATGGAACCCAACGACGGACGAGCTCGAATCAGCTGCATCCTTCGAGGAGCTGGCGCACCTGGTTCACCACAGTGAGCGCGACTTCGTGGCCGCCCTTCCGCGGCAGCTTGTGCGCGGCGACTTCTGGGATAACAACGTGTTATTCCGCCAAGCTGCCGTGGCGCTCCTCACCGACCTTGACTTTATGGGCGAACGTCTGCGCATCGACGATCTGGCACTCACGCTCTACCTCGCGAACTCGTCGATTGGCGGCGAATGGGATTCGAACGAGCGTATCCAGCAGCTGCGCACGTTGACTGATGCCTATGACAGCGGGCTGACCGAATATCTCTCCCTCGCCGAGCGAAGAGCCCTGCCGGCGGCAATCGCTCGCCAGCCTCCGTGGTCGATTGGCCAGTGGGTTGTGACTCTGCCCGATACTGAAAAGGCTCGCCGTCACGCTGCCTCGCGAGCCGTTGATGTGGAATGGACGCTGAGGCTCATGCACAATCTCAAACACTGGCAGGATGCGTTTGCCTGAGGAGCTCGAGGACTTCCCGTTACATCGCGGGGCGATACAACTATGAGGCAGAGGTCTGCGGTCGAGGCCGACAGCATTCCAGACGTGTTGTCGTTTTTCGAGTTTGGGGGTTCCCGCGAGATAACTCCCATCAACTACGGCCTAGCCAATCACAATTACGTCGTGAGCACGGACCAGAGTGAGTATCTCATTAAGTTCTTGGTCACTCAGGCTCCCGAGGCTATAGAGAACGACATCGCCATACAACGGCAGCTTCGGCAGGCTGGGGTCGGAGCGCCGCAGTATCTGCGGAACAGGAACGGCGATTGTCTCTATCGTGGCCGCAACAACGCCACTGCGGTCGTGTCCGAGAAGATCGGCGGCGTTACTCCGCACCACATGAGCGTTGCACTGGCCTCAGACATTGGCCGGCACCTGGCCCTGCTCCATACGTCTGTGGTGGCGCTGCCGAAGGCACATGAAGCGGGGTTGATGAATCCTGGAGTTGCGGTCGTCAAGTCGGAAGGGGCGCGCAGAGTCCTCGATCAGCCCGTACCGGGAGGCATAACCCACGGAGATTTGCGCAGCGGCAACGTTCTCGTCGATCCGCTGCATCGGGATCGCGTGGTGGCAATCCTGGATATCGAGGAGACGGGAGAGAATCTGTACTCATTGATCTGGCCGTCACCCTCATGGGTGTTGCCTCGTCCTTGGGCGGTGGGGCGATTGAGCCTGAGCTCATGCGCGCGGCGAAGCAGGGCTATGAAAGCGCGAGAAAGCTGACCGGCAACGAGAGCCTTTGGTTGCCGCAAGCAATAAGGTATGCCAGCGAAGCATGGATCAATTGGTCCATAGCGAATGGTTTCGATGAGTACGCTCGACGGCATCAACAGCGGTATGACAGCTTTCAGGAAGTATTCGGCAATCACCTCGCCTTGTAGCGCAAGCTGTCGGCCGCCGAATGAGGTGTGAAGCTGGCTTGATGTAGCTAACGAACGGCTGCTAGCCCCTGGCGATGTACGCACCCATTCGGGTCCAGCGTTCCGGACAGTGGTGGCTGGACGATGGAGACCAGGTAATTCTTGGTAGCGCGCAGGGCGGTGATCCAGCGATGCGGGTCGGTTTCCACGGTATGCTCTCCGTCAACTCTTCTGTGGGGCCGGCTGGAGCACGCCCAGCTTCTCGGCATACCGGTGGATCATCATGTCACGGCCTTTGATCTCAGCCACGGCCGCCGGCCCGAGCAGCTCCTCTTGATCGGGACGCTGGCCGGCCCCGCCTTCCGGACCCAGCGGCAGGATGATGGCGGGTGGAGCGACCTGGGCTTCCACCAGCTCACCCTGGCCGGTGATCAGGGTGCGGATGTTGGCCGCAACCAGGTCGCCGTGGCGTCCGGCGCGCCCGGCGCCGTTCGGGTGGCCGGCCGCGATGTCACCAACCGCGAAGATCCCCTCCTGGCCGGGAAGCTCCATATACCGCGTGACCTCCACATAGCCCTCGGGAGTGCGCAGCGCGGCCAGCTCGCCGGTCAGATAGTCGGTGACGGGAGCGATGCCGTAGGCGCGGAACCAGATGTCGGCGGCAAGCTCGGTGCCGGCCTCAGTGCGGACGCTGAAGGGCTGAAGATCACCAGCCGTGGACGGAGGCTTGTCGCGAAGCGGGCTGCCCAGCATCAGCTCAATGCCCAGCTCCCCGAGCTGGCGGCGCAGCTCAGCCCGGAGCTCAGGCCGATAGCCGCCAGGCAGAATATCGCCGGCAATGTCAGCAATGGCGATCCGCTTCTCCGGCCAGCGGGCGGCAATCTCGCCCGCCAGCTCCAGGCCCACTGCGCCGGCACCCAGGATCAACACGCGTTCGGCCGCGGCCAGCGTCCGATTCGTCGCCCGGTAGCGCTCGTGGGCCTGATCCGTGTCGTGGCTATCGCTCTTGGCCGGGAAGGGATAGGACGACCCGGTGGCGAGCACCACGAAGTCGGCGTCAACCTCCCGGCCGGAGGCCAGCAGCGTCCGCTTGCCCTCCAGCCGCACCACCCGGTCGCGGACCACGCGGCCGTTCTGGAGCAAGTAGTCATAGGGGAGGAAGATCTTCGGCAACCACTCCGGGGCCACCAGGGCCCGCAGCGCAGCGACATTGTAGACGAAGGCGTCCTTGGGCTCGACCAGGGTGACGTCGGCCACATCGTCCAGGGCCCTGGCAACCGTGACGCCGGCATAGCCGCCTCCGACGACCAGGACGGTAGGGCGAATTCGGGAATGCGTGGTCATAAAGGCTCTCCTCCGTGGCACGGGCTAGACTTGCCATCATTATTACATGCGGACGCACGTAAATATGCACGCACACGAATCCATGCCTATGCAGAGACGTGCCGCTACGCCGTACACTGTGTCCATGGAGCGTACCCGCGTCGCGGACGCGACCCAGCCCGGCAGCAACCTCGACCGTCGAGTCGAGGCGCTCTTCGCCGTGCTCTACATCCACACCCAGGTGGTGCGACCGGTGGACGACGCGCTGGAGCGGGCGCACGGCACCAATGTCACTGGCTTCGAGCTGTTGGCCCGACTCTCGCGCATGCGCCCAGAGGGCGCCTCGGTGCGCTACCTGGCCGACCAGGTAGTGGTCAGCCCCAGCCGCGTCTCACGCATGGCCGACGAGTTCGTGGGGCGGGGGCTGCTGGAGCGAGCTCTCTCTCACCAGGATGGCCGCCTCTCGCTGCTGCGCCTCACCGCCCGGGGCCGCGACGAGCTGAAGGCGATTGAAGCGACCTTCACCGCGGCGATCAGCGTGCATTTTCTCGACCGCCTTGCGGACGAGCAGGTCCAGGCGCTGATCGACATCGGGCGCAGCCTGGGCGCGCCCCACTGCCAGGCACAGTAAGCTGCAGAACCTGAGGCACCAGCCGGCCGACGGTGATGGCTCGACGGCGTCTGGCTCGACTGACTACCGAGGTCCTTGCTCCGGCAAACGTCGGGTCCACCACGTTCCTGCTCGTTGCCTGGCATAGCACGCCAACCGTTGTCGAGGCGCTGCGCTGGGGACTATTGATCGTCCTCTTCACTATTGCCCTCCCCTTCTCATTCATTCTGTGGGGTGTGCGTCGCCAGCGGCCGGGTGGAAATCGTTGGTTGGGTGTCTCGTCGCCCGCATGTGGCTGCCAAGGCCGCGCACGAGCTTAGGCTGGACGGCCTGTATACTGGCAGCGACTTGAGCGCAGCAATCGAGACGACCGAGCCGGACTTTGTGGTCAATGTGACGAGTCCAGAGGCGCACTACGGAGTAACGCTCGAGGCGCTCAGAGCCGGGCTACCCGTGCTGGGCGAAAAGCCCATGGCCGACAGTATGGATCGGGCACGAGAGATGGTGGCTGCCGCGGAGCGCGCGGGAAAAGTCTACATGGTGAGGCAGAACCGCCGCTCTAACCCGAACCTGGCAGCCCTGCGCCGGATGATCGTCGAGCACACAGGCACCCCAGCGATTCTCAACTCTGACTTTTACATCGGTGCGCACTTCGGTGGATTCCGAGATGAGATGGCCAGCCCACTGCTGCTCGATATGGCCATCCATACCTTCGATGCTGCCCGCTATCTCTCGGGCTGCGATCCTCTTGCCGTGTACTGCGAGGAGTTCAACCCGCCTTGGAGCTGGTTTCGGGGCAACGCCTGCGCAACTGCCATCTTTGAGATGACGGATGGTCTGCGGTACACCTACCGCGAGAGCTGGTGCGGCGAGGGGTGTCACACGTCATGGGAGGGGGCATGGCGCGCAGTTGGGCCACATGGCACCGTCACCTGGGATGGACAATCGGCGCCGGTCGCCGAGATTGTGGTGGGATCGGGAGGCTTTCACTCCACGACGGAAATTCGATCAGTGAACCACAGACAGATGCACCGAGCGGCATTGCCGGCTCGCTCCATGACTTTCTCCACGCGCTTGAAACAGGTGATACCCCCATGGGCGAGTGCCATGACAATATCAAGAGCCTGGCTATGGTGTTCGGCGCCATAGAGTCCGCGGCAACGGGTCATAAGGTCTCGACAGATACACGGGCGGAATAGAGAAGGCGGCCGATCAGAATGTGACAGAGCAAAATGCGCGTCAGCTGCCAGGCGAAGACCATGCGAGCCGCAACTGATGGACTGTCCGGCCGCAATTCGTTGCGCTTGTAGGCCTCTCCGCGGGGCAAATGGCCGAGGTGAACGACTCGGCACTACCCATAGCCTCACATTCATCAGTCTTCGCTGGCGCTCTCGGCTTCCTTCTCCCCGTAGAGCTCGCGCCGCTCATCTAGGATGGCCTGGATTTGCTCCGCATCCACCAGGTGCACACGTGCGTCGAGCGGGTCAGGGCGCCAGGTGAGCTTCCCTTGGCTCGTGAGCACGGGGACGCGGCTCGGACGCACTCTGGCCAACTCCGCAAACTCATGTGCGCGAATCCAGCGAGCCAATCCTGTTTCTGCAGGCTGGTGCGTGTTCGTGCAAGGAGTGCTCACGAAGAGGAGCCTGTTCCACCCTCTTGTCCCCGTTTTCCTTGTCGGAGTGCATCAACGTCCTTGCGAGGAATCCGCCATCCTGCTTTGCCTGGAAGCTGGTAGGCGTGTGGGAAGACTGTTCCTTCGCGCAACCAGGCGCGGATCGTAGCGGGCGAGACGCGTAGGATGGCCGCGACCTCATGCGTCGTCAGATCCTCGTCGTCCATGGAGATAGCTTCGCATACGGCCCACTAGGTTCGCGTCTCTTCATATCGGTTCTTGCATCTTCATGTGCTTTGTGGTACGGTGACGCTGTCGGGCCCAAAGAAGAAGGAGGGCTGTGACGGAGGTTTCGCCGCTGTAGCGAGTACCGCAGAAAGGAGTGCCCATGATCGTCAGAGAAATCGACAGGACCGCCAAAGCTCGATCACCCCCGCCTCAAGTTCATACGAGAGAAAGAGAAGCCGCGCACGAGACTGGCTCCTCGGCGCGGCAAGTGACCATCGAACCGTGCATAAAGGAGGCTCGGATGATCAGGTCCATTCTAACCGCCATGGTGGCGGTTTCAGCGGTCGTGGGCAGTGCGTCCGCGACGCGAGCGCAGACTCCCCCCACTTCGCAAGCAGCGACCGCTGCCGCCATCGCCAGCGGCGTGCCGCTTCACACGCTCGCCGCACAGGGCAATCCCAACGTGAAGGTCGAGCGAATCGACCTGTCGCCCTCGGCATGTGCCAAGCTGCTGGTCGGCGTACCCGCCGCCAGGCTTGCGCAGGCAAGGGCGCAGCAGTGCTCCATGCTCCACTACAGCTTCCACGCCAATCACCTGCCGGTTCCCGCCGGACGCAACGTGGTGAGCGGTGCACCCACCTCTGGAGCCATGGCGAATGGCTCGATTTGCTGCGGCTATTGGTACTTCACCAACGACGACGAGCTCACCGACATCACCAACGGCAACGTCTGGAGCGCAAACGAGTGGGAAGATGGCGTCGCCAACGGGAACAACGTGTACAGCTGGCACAACGAGTGTACGCCCGGCGGCCTTGGCGTCGCGATAGACGACTGCTTCGTCAATTTCAATGGAGGCGGACCTCCCTACTTCGGCCTGCAGTACGGCATGGACATCTGCACCGGGCTGGTGACCGGGTGGGTCAGCTTCTGCTTCCATCATGGCCAGCGCCGCTGGATCGATGACTGGGGCGATCCAACGACCTACTACGACTGGTAGTCAGTCTGGCCGAGACAGGAGGTATTCATGGCAATGAGCGTACCACAGTCAGAGCGATGGATCACGCGGCTAATGAAGCGACTTCCGCGGGTGTTGCTCATTCTGGCTGTCGTGCTGCTGGTGATGGCGATTCTGTTCGTGATCGTGTACGGAGTTGGCATCCACCATCATCATTCCAACACGAATCATGGAGCCGTGGCTGCCTTTGCCCCAATGCTCTAGACCAACAAGCCACGGGCTAGAGAAGGGTCGGGTGCGAGCGCCCGGCCCTTTCGCTTGCAGTGCTGCGCCCCCCGACAAGTGACGGTCGGTCGAACGACGAGGAGTCAGTTTCTGCTTTCTTCGGCGCGACAGAACGGCCGTGTGGATGCTACTTCAACCGGTCGTAGCGCGGGAACCGCCTGTCAGCTGCTCGTGCAGTCTTCCAGGGGATGAAGGAGCGAAGTGGTGGAGACGATGATCATCGAGGAGATCGAAGCTGCATGAACAGAGTAGCAGGAGGAGAAGATGTTACAGCTACGAGAAGCACTGGAGAAGCTGGAGAGCAGAAGTACCGAGGGCACAACATGGCATCCGCAGGGCAAGGTGCAGAAGGCCCATGCACTGACTCCCTTCAGCGTGTGCAAGGCTCGGGGATGTTGATACCACGGATCCTGTGCTGGGGAATCTAGCGGGAAGTGGATGAGTGGATACCAAGTCAATACATATAGACCCAAGCCCGATTCAGGAGAGTCAGCGGCGGCCCAGCAAGAGAAATCACTCACAAGCGAGTGCTCGATTGTGGAGTGATTTTCCACCACTGACTGCCTGCCGGCTACCCGCGATGGAGAATCGCCTGCCTGCTCCAGCCCGCAGGTAAGTCCCAAGTAAGTGTCAGGTAATTCGGGCCTCCCGGCGTGTGGGGACCGGTCGAGACCGGTCTGGCATAGGATGCGAGGGACAAACTCCCATTCGTGTTGCTGCATCGGCGTTCCGAAGCCAACAATCGCGGCTCGGACGACCATCAGGAGCTCGCTGCGGAGAGCACAAATTCTGACGGAAACACCCGTCAGGTTGGCAAGGTCCGATTGCAGTCCTCCGGTGGTAATGGAACGAAACGGTCACCCGTCCATGACGCTGGCGTCGATGCCCGACCCTGCTCGACCGTCGGGAGACCACTACGAATATCGCGGGCGTCGAGATGCATCGGAGAGCGGGTTCAGGTGATGGATGCCTGTTGAGCCAGTCGAGGGATGCAGCTCCGGGTTCGACGTCCAATTCCTTGCCAAGTAATCCCCACGTAATTCGCGCGTAACTCCCAGGTAAGTCGGCATGGGTACGCTCGAAGTGTCTCTCAAGGTTTGGTCGGCTTTGCCCCAAAAGCCGATGGAGATGGTCTCCCTCCCTGGGACCCCAACAGGATCGAGCATGCTCTCCTCGAAGGGACTCGTGGAGACCAACGGCGATGCTCGGCCGGGCTGTAGCTGGATCACAGACGAGCGATCCTCTCCAGCAACAGCGATCGGAGCTAATCGGCAGCACGATGAACGGAGGTGGAATAGGCAGTTAGTCAGGAAGAAAATCAGAGAAATCCCTTGATACGCTCCATTGTCTCCCTTCGTCGAGCTGCAGCCGGCAACTAACCATTTGGCAGTTGGCAAAAGTGGGACAGTCTGGCTCGTCATCACCGAGTCAGGCAAGGAGGTCTTCATGCCCGATGTCTGGACCATCGGACCGACCGCAGCAGCACGCGCCTTGCGAGCCTGCGGATTCTCTCCCCGCGAGGCCGAGCGCCTCGTGGCGCTGAAAATTCAGTTTGAGCGTGGCGTATTTCGCGAATTGAGTTTTGCTCAGAAGAGGCTGCTCTTCGTCCGGTGGCTCATCGAACACCGTCGACTGAGCGACTGGTATGGATTCGATCCGATGACGGGAAACGCTATAGGGAAACCGACATCCGGCGGTGGTTAGGCTAATGAACATGCGGCCCGTGGCTAGTAGAGAAAGGGGATGAGCCGCCACGTTCGCCGCATATACTCGTGGTACTCACCAGGAAAGGTCTGGAGGAGCATCTCCTCCTCCGCCGCGATCCGCCGACGATAAGCCCGAAGCAGGGTGATGGACACGAGCGCGGCCGCGATCCAATTGGCGAGCGCCACTGTCGCTGCGAGCCAGACCAGGAGGGTCCCAGCGTAGCCCGGATGGCGGATCACCCTGTACGGTCCGCTCTGGATGACCCGTTGCTCCTGTCCCACCCGGAGGGTCCGGGTATACGAGGATCCGAGCACCTGCGTGGCCCAGGTACGGAGAAGTAAGCCGGCCAACATCCCGAAGACGCCCAGGCGGAAGAGGCGTTCCCGCTGCGGAACCCTTCCCAGACCAAGAGTGGTCAAGACGGGAGCAAGGAGAAGAGCAAGCATGCTACTGCCGAACGCCTGCCCAATGGCCTGTGTGCTCCCCTGGTCTGACGCCTCCGGCTGAAGGCTTGTCGCCGCCGCCCCGCGCCTCAAGAACCGGTCACTGCCAAAGAAGACAGCGATCAACCCGTAGACCAGCGCAATCCGACGCATGCAACCGCTCCTCTGGTGGGACTGCACCCATGATCGCCTGCTGCACTCTGGTTTTCCAGTGCATGCATCGACCGCGACAGCTGCCAGAGTACTCGAACGCGTCTTTCCCAACACACACCCTGTAACTGGGGGCGGGTTCAACGGGCACCCCGGAGAGTCGATCACAGCTCGTCATGAGCAGGGAGGTGTGTCTGCAGTGCACCCCGACCATATGGACCCGTGGGTGTCCGGGGTACAACCGCCCGCTCGCCGGCTAAATGGTGTGAGCTGCTGCCAGCGCGGGATCGCGCGTGCGGAGTACCGTGACACGCAAAATCAACGTGAACTTTGAGAGGCCCGGCCAGGGCGGCAGGGTCTCGGTCTATGTCGTGACTCAGAGGAGGATTACTATGTCCCGCGCGCCACCTGAGGTAATTGCCCCGTCCACAGGATCTTGCCGGTGCCGAGCTCTCCGCTCGGCATCGCGCATTTCAGACACCGGAGCAACTTCCATGTCCAAACATCTCCTCACGTTGGCCATGCTCATCACAGCATGGGTCCTCGCACTGGGAAGATACTGCGTGGAGGCCCTCCGCCATGGCTGGGAAGTTCTTCGCTACCGGGATAGCCACGTTCCCATGGAGGTCTTGCTGGCGAACGGCACCCGACGCCGGGAGATCGAACGCGAGTTGCGAACCGGGTTACGCCAGCTTCGGCGAATACTCGGGGACCTTCCCCTGGCCGACATCCGCATCGTCGTGCAGCAGGTCATCACCACGGACCGGCAACTCGGCGGCTGCTGCCAGCTCGGACACCGTCCCGACGGTACGGAGTACGCCCTGTGCCGTTTGGCTCTCCAGTTGAACGGTAGACCGCTCAGCAGCGACGATCTCCTGGCGGTCCTCGCGGAGCAGTGGATCGTCCTTGCCGATCAGCGAAACGACTCCAGTGTGCTGGTTCCGATCGATATCGAGGCTGGCGAGGCCAATCTGACCAGGCGACCTCCCACGCTCCGGCCGGATCCACTCACGCCCTACGGGGACGGTGTAAATGCTCACCGTGCCTGATGACACACTAACTCTCATTCCCACTCCAGGAGGTAGGCTATGTCCCACTCCATCACGCTCAAGAGCTTCGCCGAGTTGGGTGAAGCGCTCAACATCGGGGACCTGAACCCGGACGACGATGAGGCTCCTGCCGAGGAGATAACGCGGTCCGGGGTTCTCCCGAACCACAGTCCCGACCTGACGACTCTCCTTGCTGATCTTGAGAGCGCGGGCGCAACTCTCGCGACCATCGCGCGCCGCGACGAGGAAGCACGAGCCACAGCACTCCGCGATCTCGAACGGTACGATTCCCTCGTGGCCCAACAGCGCGAGGCGGAGGAGGCACAGGAGCGCGCCAGCCAGGTTCGCCGTGAGGCAGAAACACTCAACGAAGAGGCGTTCGCGGAGGAGGCCCGTGCCCGAGCCGCTGAGGTCGTGCGAATCGCCGTCGAGGCCGAGATCGCCGCGATCGACGCCGCGAAGCATTGGGAGCAGGAAGCCGAGCACGTGGCCGCGCAGCTGGATCTGGAGCGCCTGCTGGCGGAGCGACGGCGACAGGAAGAGGCCGAGAAAGCAAAAGCCGCCGCGGCCGAGAAGGCCAGGCGACTTGCCGGATCCCTCGCTCAAGCACAGGCGGCGCTTGAGGCGGGGCGGTTCGAGGAAGCGAACGGACTGTTGGGGCCACTGGCTAAAGAGAACCCCGACAATCCTGAGGTCAGCTCCCTCAAGACCATCATCGCGCAGCGGGAGCTGAGTGTCAAGGTGAGCATCGCCGAGGACGTAATCTGGCAGGCCCGCCGGGTGTTTCGCCACGATCCCGCCGCGGCAGTCGCCTGTCTGGAAGCTGTCTGCGTCGACGGTCTGCCGGACGAGCTGGCTCGCCAGGTCTTCGGTGAGTGGGCCCGTGCCTGCTCCCGTCTCTGCCGCGAACGTGGGATCGCCGAGCCGCTCCGCTACGCCCCGGAACCGGGACGCGGTGCTGTTATCGGCCGCAAGTACCCGGATGAGGGCTACGTCGTGGTGAGCGCTCTCGGCATGTGGCCTGAGTGGCAGACCGGTAGTCCGGTCGGCGAGCGGCACGTGCGCCGTGCTCGTCCCCTGCGCTAGCGCCAGACTCTGTCGTGAGCGGCCTCCCGGCGATCCTCCGTCCGGAGGCCGCAGCGACCGAGCAGCTGAGACTTTCCTCTTCTGGCGAGGCCGTGGACGAGCTGAGCCCGTACGATCGGGCGACGGTGAGCCTGTGGCGATGCAGTCACACCGAGCTCACGGATGAGGCGGCGCATCGCCAGCTTGCCGAGGCCGGGATGCATGCGGTGCTGGCCGGGCTGCGGCACTGGAGCGAGCCACAGGCCCTCCTCGCCGCCTACGAGGCCAACACCGCCGCGGACTTTGCGCTGGTCCGCAGCCTTCTTCCATCCGACATTCCAGAGGAGATGATCTGGCGGGTGCGCGAGGCGGCCTTCTACCTGCGCTGGCTCGAACTTAAGGGCAGTGCCGGGTAGCCGGTGCTCGACCTCTCCCGCCTCAGTCCGGAGCAGAGGCAAGCTGTCCTTGCCGGCGATGGTCCGCTCCTCATCGTGGCTGGACCCGGTTCGGGCAAGACGACGGTACTGGCAGCCCGGATCGCTTACCTGGTGACTTGCCGCCGTGTCGCACCCACCGGCATCCTCGCCATTGTCTTCGCCACCAAGGCGAAGCGTGCGCTTCAGGCACGACTGGGTGCCTTGCTGGGGCCAATGGGGCGGGAGGTCGACGTGGCGACCTTTCATAGCTTCGGTCTCCGTCTCGTCCGTCGATGGAGTGAGGAGCTCGGGTTCCAAGCCAGCCGGATTGCGGTTTACAGCCACGACGAGTCTTGTGCCCTCGTGGGAGAACTGGCTGAAGGACTTGGCATCGACGAGGCCCGCTGGCCATCGTACGAGCTGTCGACGGCTCTGGAGCGGTACCGGCTCGGTGATCCAGGGATGCAGACTCCTGAGCAGCTCGGGATGCTGGCGCATGCTTACGAAGATACACTGCGGCGCCGAGGAGTCGTCGACTACGCTGCCATGCTCGCACTCCCCCTTCAGCTCTTCGACGCTCGGCCGGATGTACTGCATCTCTACCAGGACAGCTACCGTCACGTGCTCGCCGACGAGTTTCAGGATGTGTGCGCCGCTCAGTACATGCTGCTGCGCCTCTTGGCTGAGCAACACCGCAACCTGGTCGTGGTGGGTGATCCATTGCAGACGCTGTACGGCTGGCGGGGCGCCGACGTGCGGTTCCTGGTGGACTTCCGGCGGGACTTTCCTGAGGCCCGGGTCGTCTGCCTCGATCAAAACTTCCGGTCAACGGGCCAGATCGTGGACCTGGCCAACGCCCTCAGCGCTGCGCTGCCCTACAGTCGTCCCCTCTGGACGGACAACCCTTCCGGCGAGACGGCTTTGCTCTACGTCGCTGCGGATGAGCAGACAGAGGCGGCATTCGTGGCCAGCGAGATCACGCAGCTCCTGGCGACACGGCTCATAGGCCACCCCGGTGAGGTGGCCGTGCTCTACCGGACCAATCAGCAGGTCCATGAGCTCGCGCTGGCGCTGCGCGAACGCCATCTGCCCTACGTGGTGCGTGGCAACGGCGACCGCTTTGGGCGGAAGGAGGTGCGCGATGCGCTTGCCTACCTCCGCCTCATACACGACCCGGGCGACCACCTCGCGCTCAGCCGCATTGTCAACGTGCCGCCCCGCCGTCTCGGCTGTCTGGCCGAGCTGCTTCGAGAAGAGCCGGTGGGGTTGCAGCAGCTCCCTGCGCTCGCACAACGGTATGGCTCGCACGCCGCGGCTGGCGCCCGGGCCCTGTGCGGGCTGGTCCGAGACCTCCACACACAGAGCGAGGAACTGCCCCCGGCCGCGCTTCTAGACCGGGTGCTCGAGCAGAGCGGTTACTCGGCCTGGCTGGCCGGCCAGCGAGACGGCGCGGCCCGCCTGGCACACCTGGCGATGCTTCGCTCTCTTCTGGAGCGAGTGGAAGGAGGCCTCGGGACCTGGCTCGCTGAGCTGCAACTGGAAGCGGAACTGCCTGCTGCCCCTGGTGACGCCCGGCGCATCCTGCTCACGACGATTCACGGCGCCAAGGGAGGCGAGTGGCGCGTGGTATTCGTGACGGGGGCGGAGGAAGGGCTCCTGCCTCACGCCCGCTGTTTGATCACGAACGGACCAGGCAGCACATCGCTCGACGAGGAGCTGCGGGTCGCCTACGTGGCCGTGACGCGGCCAAGGGAGCGGCTCTACCTCACGTGCTGTCGCAGCCGCCGACGTGGTGTAGGGAGCGAAAAGCGGCATCCTTCGCGCTTTCTCCGCGGGCTGCCAATTGATCGGGCCGCCTGACCCGGAATCAGGTGAGGTTGCTGGTGGGAACGATTGATACCGAGCTGCTGAAGCGGGCTCACCCTGTCGAGATGGTCATTGCCAGATATGGGGTCGAGCTGCGACCGAGTGGCAGCGCCTTGATCGGTCGCTGCCCTCTCCATGTCGATGAGGGCCGCCCTAACCTGCACGTCTACCCGGCCAGTCGCAGCTGGTACTGTTACCGCTGCAGCGTGGGCGGAGACGTCATCTCCTTCATCCAGCGGATCGAGGGAGTCGGATTTCGCGAGGCGGCCAACCGCCTCCAGAACGAACTCCCCTCATCACGGGTGCAGCGGCTTCGCCTGGTCTCACATGCAAGGCCGCGCTGGCCGCGGAATGCCGACTGGGGACCGGCGGAGCTAGCCTGCCTCGGGGCCGCCGTCGAGCTGTACCACAATCGCCTCCTCTCCCAGCCCATTGCCTTCGCATACGCAGAGAGGCGGGGGCTGGATCGTACGACGCTCGAGAAACACCGCATTGGCTATGCGAGCGGCAACGAGCTGGCGGAATACTTACGCCGGCGGCACCTGCCGATGGGAGCGGGGGTACGGGTTGGCCTCCTGCGACGGGACGGATCGGAGACCATGGCAGTGCGGATGGTCGTGCCGGAGATCCGGGATGGTCAACCGATCTGGCTGGTGGGCCGCACGATCACTGACCCGACCGGCGATCAGCCGAAGTACCTGGGGCTCCCCGGTACCAAGCCCTTGCTCGGTTGGGAAGCAGTCGCGGCTGAGCGGATGGTCGTGGTCGTCGAGGGACCGTTTGACTGGCTCACCCTGCAGCGATGGCACTACCCATCGGTGGCGCTGGTGGGCACCCACGTGCGACCGGCAGCGGTGAAAGCGCTTGCCCGGTTCGAGCGCATCTACCTGGCCCTCGATGGTGACGAGGCAGGTCGGGCGGCAGCAGCAGATCTGGCGCGGACGCTCGGTGAGCGAGCGGTCGAGATCGTCCTCCCGGGCGTCAAAGACGTCGGCGAGCTGGCGCTTCGTCCAGATGGCCCGGCCATCTTCGCGGCCTCCCTGGAGCATTCGGAACTGGCGCAGGCTGCCTGAGGTCGGCGAGCTCACGCCAACACGGTTCAGGAACTGAACCTATCCTGTGGCACGCGGTTCAACAGCCAGCTGCCACTGTCTCAATTCACCCACGATTGCATCCCCGTAAGGAGCACGATCCATGCGGACCTTTCAAGTGACATACCTGCTTGGCCGGCTCGGACAGGATCCCGAGACGCGCCATACCCCCGACGGCCAGGCCGTGACCAAGTTCAGCCTGGCCACCGACCGGCCGGCGAAGCCCGGCATCCAATCCGAACCTGATTGGCACTCCGTCGTCTGTTTTCAGCGACTTGCCGAGGTGGCGGGGAAATATCTGGCCAAGGGCCGGTCGGTCTTCGTGGCGGGTCGCCTCGCTTACCGAGTGTGGGAGGACAAAGAAGGGCAGAAACGGCGCACCACCGAGATCGTGGCCTCCGAGCTGATACTGCTTGATCGCAAGCCCGAACCCGACCTACGCGTCGTCGGTGGCGAGGACCCCGATCTCCCCTTCTAGCGGATGCTCTCCCTCCGGTTGCTTCCTCACCGCAGGTATCTGCTCTTCCGGCTCACTTTCCCGAATATCCGCTCCGGATCCGGGCAGAGGGCGAGCCATCACTACCTGATCGCCAGTCCGCAGCCGCCCTACCTCCGGTGGCTGCGCCTGTACCGCCGTCCGGTGCACCGCCCGGACGAGCTACCGCCCGCGGCGTAAGCCGTATCGATCAACACGAGGTGGGCACAGGACCGACGTCTAGGTCCCGTGCCCGATGTTTTGCGAGGTGTTCCATGACACGTCTCTCCGATACTCTACCGCTCGCCAGCCGCCTGCAGCTGGCGCTCCAGCTCCACACGCCGTCACGGCTGGCCCGGACGTTTGCGATATTCTCCGGGCAGTTTTATGAGCGCGGGGCATTCGATGCCCTTGCCCGGAAGGTGAACGAGCTCTACGACCTCGAGAGCCCGGAGCGCGCCAATGTTTTCCGATCCCAACTCGATCGCCGGCTCTGCGAGCGTGCTCGCGGGCCGGTCGCCTGGGATGTGCCGAACGGAGAGGACCGGGTTGCATGAGCGAGGTGAGCCGCGTGAATCCTCCGCCGGTAGACGGGGCGAGACTTACACACCTGGTACGGGAAAACCTTGCTCTGCTGGCCGAGCTCGTGCAGAGCTATGAGGTCGCACGCCAGACGGACTCCGGGGAGCGCCTGGAAGTCCGCAAACCGGCTGATGTGGCCGCCTACCTCAGTCCAGAGATGGCCGACCTGGCGCAGGAGCAGCTAAGAGTGTTACTCCTCGACATCAAGAACCGCCTTATTGGCGCCACGCTCGTCTACCAGGGTGGGGCCAATGCCATCGTCATCCGGCTGGCCGATTGCTTTCGGGAAGCCGTCCGGGTGGGCGCTGCTGCCGTCGTCCTAGCACATAATCACCCCTCCGGCGACCCGACCCCGTCTGAGGAAGACGTCCGGGTGACGCGAGAAGCGGCGCAGGTGGGCGATCTCCTGGGAATCGAGCTACTTGACCACGTGGTCATCGGCGGGGGCGGGAGTCGAAACTTCGTCAGCCTGCGGGAGCGAGGATTCTACCGGCCAGTCTCCACCTCGACACAGAGCAAGAGGAAGCCCGCCACCGGCTGCTGCCGGCCGTCGTGGGAGGCTAGTGCTGTATTCCTCAATGGCACCGTACATTACGTGCGGAGTCGCCGGCCGTCCTTGCGCGGGCGTGCTTCGATACTCAGGTCTGTACGCGGCACTTGCCGCTCGTGCTCCGGAGGAATGTACCTCCTTCTGGTTTCTTAACCCGTAATGAGGAATACAGCACTAGGCGTGCTTGAGATGCGGGCACAAGATCAGGAGATCGCCGAGCCGCAGCAGCACAGCGGAGGCGTGGAGGCACGGGCAGCGCGGGCAGCCGAGCAGATCGGCGCGCCTGCGGCAGAGATAGAGCGGCTGCCCTTCGATCTGTCCGCCCTGGAAGCGGACGGCATCTTCCTGAATGTGGACGCCCAGGGCTTCGGCATGCTCGACCGGCGTCTCGATTGGCAGTCCCTCGGGATATCGCTCCCCCAGCGCACGGATGTGTCCTTCCGGCCACCCCGCTGCGGCCTCCTGCCGGACCGCTACCGGCTCCCGCTCCTACGGCCCGCCGCCCAGGCTCACAACGCCCTCCACCGATACTCCTACACTTTCCGGCTCACCGAAACGCTCTTTGAAACGCCGGCGTACAGGTGGGTGCCGTGGAAAGCCTTCGAGGCCTTCCAGCACGAATTCGAGCGAGTACAGGTGGCGCTAGAGGACGCGAAGGCTGCGGTGCTCGACCGGTACGACGCGGTGCAAGCGGATGTGGTCGAGACCTTCCTCTGCCTAGCGGAAGACTCGGCACGGCGGCTGGAGGCAACCGGCCAGCCCGTACCGGAGGGATTCCGAGAGGCGGTGGTGCGCGGGGTGCTGGACGCGATGCCGAGCCGGGAGAACCTCCGGGAGAAGCTCATCCTGCGCTACCGCGTGGGCGTCGTGCTCCTCGGCAGCGAGATGATCGCCGAGCAGCGCAGTGCCAGCGAAGAGCGCCACAGGCTGGAGGAGGCCGAAGCAGCGCTGCGGCTCGAACGCGAGCGGCAGACAGCCCAGAAGCGGGTGATCCAGCAAGAGTTCTGGGCCGAGGAGGAGCGAATCCGGCGTCGCCTCCAGGCCGAGGAAGAAGAGCGCCGGCGGGAAGCGGCGATCAAGGAGCAGCTGCGGCAGCTCAAGCTGCAGGCCGCCAGGGAGCGATTGCAGGAGACGATGAGCCCGCTGGAGGAGGGGGCCAAGCAGCTCCACGCCGCGATCTACGAGAGCGCCGCAGCCATTCGCGCCTCCCTCCAGAAGCACCAGTACCTCCACGGCTCCTCCGCCAAGCGGGCCCGAGAGCTCGCCCGCTGGTTCCGGTTGATGTGCTGGCAGTCGGACGAGCAGCTTGAGGGGTTGCTCGACGAGCTGGAGCGTCTGGCGAGTCAACCACGTGCCAGGAAGACGCATGACCTGAGAGAGATCGACGGAGTGCTGCGAGATATCGTCGACCTCTGCTACGCCGACGCCCGAGCGCTGGCTGAGCCACACCGGATGTCCGCGCTCGAGCTCTAACGCCCATGGGGGACCCGCCACTCGTCGGCGGGTCCCCTCATCTCATCTGGAGGTTCCCATGCAGCAGTCGCTCGACGCTGGGACGGTCGATACGCTCGTCCGCGAGCTCGACATCCTCATCCGCGCCCGCTACCCATTGCTGACCGTCAACACCTTCGAGGAGCTGAGATTCCGTCGCCTCATGGCGGCTGTTGCCGCCACGGAGCGCCACGCGCCCAAAGGGCTTTTCCTCTGGACGCGGGTCAGTGGGCTCCGGCAGGTAGCGGGTCCGGGAATCGGTCCGTCGGAGAGGCCCATCCCGGACACCGAGGACCCGGTCTCGGTCCTCGACCACATTGCCGAGGCCGACCGTGGCCTGTACGTGTTGTGTGACTACGGTCCGTACCTCGCGCCCTTCGGCCAGGCGGAGCCGCTCCTGGTTCGCCGGCTGCGCGAGCTTGCCTGGTCGATCAAGGCGCGCCCGATCACCATCCTCTTCGTCGGCGCCTCCTTCCCCGACCTGCCGGAGCTAGAGAAGGAGGTCAAGGTGGTCGACCTGTCCCTCCCCGACGAGCGGGAGGTGGAGGCGATTCTGGGACTGCAGCTGGCTCGTCTGGAGGAACACCCCGACGTGCGTCTGGCGGTCGATCCCCGGACGCGCGAGCAGCTGGTGCAGGCGCTCCTGGGGCTGACGGAGAGCGAGATCGAGAACGCGCTGGCCAAAGCCGCTATCACCGGACGGGGCATTGGACCGGAGGCGATTCCGCTGATCCTGGATGAGAAGCGCAGCGTCATCCGTCGCACCGGCTCCCTCACCTACAGCCATCCGGAGCCGGTGGACCATCTGGGCGGCTACGCAAACCTGCGCACCCTCCTCCAACAGGCCGCCGTCACCTTCACCCCCGCCGCCCGCGCCTACGGGGTCGAGCCCTCCAAGGGCTTGCTCCTGGTTGGTCTGCCAGGCTGCGGGAAGGACCTGTGCAAGAAGATCGCCTCGGGTATCTTCGGCCGCCCCCTCCTCGACCTCGACATGGGTATGGTTATGGGAGAAGGCGGCGGGGTGATCGGCTCGGCCGCCATGAGTATCAAGCGAGCGCTCAGCATTGCCACGACCTTGAAGTCGCTGTTAGGGCTCTCCGAGTTCGAGAAAGGCGTCGGGGGCCTCCAGTCGTCCGCCCGCTCCGATGCCGGCGAGACGGCGCGCACCATCGGCTACCTCCTGTCCTGGATGGCCGAGCAGCAAGAAGTGTTCGTTTTTGCCACGGCCAACGACGTGCGGCAGCTCGCACCGGAGCAGATCCGCCAGGGCCGCTTCGGGCAGGTGGTCTTCGTTGACCTTCCAACCATCGAGGATAGAGTCGACATCTTCCGCGTCCACCTCGTGAAACGAGGACGCGATCCCGAGGACTTCGACCTGGAGCAGTTGGCCGAGGCATCGGAGGGATTTGCCGGTGCGGAGATCGAGGCAGCGGTGAAAGGAGCACTTCTCGACGCCTTCATGGACCGCGCCCGTGAGGTGACGACCGGCGATGTGCTGCGTCGGGCCCGGAGCGTCCGGCCGACGTCCGAGGTCAAGCGCGAGGAGATCGAGGAACTGCGCCGGTGGGCGCGCGAGCATCTGGCCATCGACGCAGTGCGTGATGAACCAGCCGCGGGCCAGCGGTTGATTGAGTTTTAGGAGGATACTGTGAGCAAGTACCTCCAGTTTGACGACATCGTTTTCAAAGACCGGCGGCTGCTGCTGGCTGCACTCGCCGACGTGGGCTATGCACAGGTGGAGGAGGGGCAGGCGCTCCCGTTATACGGCTATCACGGTGACCGGCGGCCGGAGACAGCAGAGCTGGTGGTTCGCCGCCGACACGTCGGCTCCCTCTCGAATGACATCGGATTCACCCGTTCTCCCGAGGGGTACGTCCCGATCCTGTCCGAGTACGATCAGCATACACTCCGCGGCGGGCGCTTTCTGACCACGCTTCGCACTGCCTATAGCGAACGAGTCGTCGAGGAGGTCAAACGGCGCCTGCATGGCACGACGCAGCGGCAGGTCGAGGGCAGTCTGATCAAGATTCGGATGCGGTTCTAGGAGGGGAAAGTGCGCGAGATCGAGTTCACTATCGACCCCTCTACGGGAGTGCTCACGATGCACATCAGAGGAGTCCGCGGTCCAGCATGCGGCGACATCGCGAAGGTGGCAGCCGACCTCCTGGGTGAACCGGAGCACGACTGGAACACGCCCGAGTACTTCCTGCGACCACACGTCCAGCCGCGAGTTCAGCCGAGGCGGGAGCGATGAGTGAACTTACATGGATCATCGATCCGGCCACGGGCAATTTGGTGGTCGAGGGGCTCACCATGGAAAAGGTGCCGACAACTGTCGGCGATCTCCTGCCAGATGGACGAGAACTGAACTGTGCCCAGCCACTCGGATGCCCGACCATGCGGGTACCAACTGACCCATCGGGTGTCACGCTCCGTGTAGCGCGCATCTATCACGGCTCGGTGGTCGAGGGCCCAGGACGCCGGAGCGTTGTTCAGCTTCAGGGCTGCCCCATTCGCTGTCACGGGTGCGCTGTGCCCGAAACGCATGATCCAACCGGAGGAATCAGCTTGGGCGTAGCGGACATCATTGCGGCTCTCCTCGATCCAATGGGCGAGCCGCGAGATGGAGTGACGGTACTCGGTGGAGAACCCTTCTTCCAGCATGTAGGATTGCTGGCGCTCCTCCGTGACCTTAAGTCGCGCAACATCCATACCGTCGTCTACTCTGGCTACCGGCTGGAAACCCTCGCTCGCCGGCCCGAGCCTGAGATTCGCCAGGCCCTCTCGCTTACCGACCTGCTCATCGACGGCCCGTTCATTGCTGCCCTGAGCGATGATGCCGGTGAGTGGCGTGGCTCGCGCAACCAGCGGCTCGTCCACAATCCTGGACGTTGTCTCCATCCAGACCTACCTTAGTCCGGTTCTGCAAAGTGATGTGTGGGGAGCTCCTCAAGGGGCTCCCCCCATCTCTGCATAGCCGGTCTTTTTCTATTTCTTGCCCATCTTCTCTGCGGCAACCCCGAGACGCCACCCGTTTCCGGGTCTCGCTCTAGCTACTGGTTCGACCGAGAAGTTCCTGAAACCACGGCTGCTCCCTCACAGATACGAGATCTGTGTCCTTCTGGAGCCACGGTCGGTCGATTGGTCGCAGCCGGTCAGAAGTGAAGAGCGCCCGCCGACATTCTTCCTCGCGGCTGCTGCGTGCGTGCACGCAGGCCAGATCGTACCACGCACTGGCCGCGGTATCCTGACTGCACGATCGAAGCATGAGACATGTCTCCAGGTAGTGCTGCGCCTGCTCAACTCGTCCCTGCCTGATGAGCATGGTCCCGAGTAAGTACCAGGCTTCCGCGTGCCGAGGCGACCGTTCGGTGAAGGCGGTCAGCTCGTCGATCATCGAGTCCCAATGCTCCGGCTCTCGCTGGAAACCCCAAGCAAGCACATACCTGGGATCCTTTAGGACGAGGTGACCGTCGGCTCGCTCTTTCATCCAGGCCGCACAGGGATCGGAGTCGCCGAACCCGCTTCCGACTGCGACGGCGGCCAGCCGAACAGCGGGGAATGGGTACATGAGGTGATTTCCAAAGCCATCACCAAAACTGCCCTCGTTCAGGTTGTACCTGTCTGTCTCGCACCATCCCCGTACATCCGTGATGGCGTCAGCCAGCAAAGAGATACCGTGTTCCACACGACTGGCGTTCGGTTCGACCAGCAGCTCGGTGGCGAGCGCATGCGAGCGGCCGAAGATGGTATCGGTCCGAGGCCTGGGCAGCGGGTAAGTAACACGGCCGTGCAGCCGAGCGGAGATAGCCCCGTAAACGAGAGCGTATTCGTGCTGGAGTGGGGATGCGGGTAAAGCCTCGATCGCCGTCATCATCTGGTCGCACAACTCGAGTGCTTGTTCGAGGCTGATGGGTCGTGAGTCGAACATGCGGGCATGGACTCTACCGAAAAGGTGACTCTGCCAGGAGCGGGCATGGTCTTCTAGAAGGTAAAGGAGAGGCAAATCGTCCGGTTCCCGCACGGCCTCTTCTAGCAGAAGGAAGAGTTGGTCGGCATGCGTGTCGATGACTCTGGCGAACCCAATTGCACGGTGATCTGTACCGAACTGGTGCTTGACCGAGTCGAGGTACTCCCGGAGGGCACGAACCGGATCTTCGTCTTCCGCCGCAAGGTAGGCCAGACACCGAGATCTCTCAAGGGCCGCCTCCATCGACTCCGGTTTGTCGGTACGCTCGCAAAGCTCCCGGGCGAACGCTATCAGTTCCTCGTCCCTCCGCCCCTCGTCGAGCAATCTCCTGGTTGCCTGCAGCGCCAACTCCACGTCCGGCAGCGCCCGGAGTGCGGGGAGGGGATCAGGTACTGCACACTCCATCACGATGAGCATCTCGGCGCAGAGCGTAGCGCACACCCAGCGAGCATGAGTTAGCCAGTGCCACGGAGGAACCGTTTTCACTCGGTCCTCCTCTCTGATGCAGGTCAGAAGCGTCTCTCGAAGGGGCTCCGAGCGTGCTAACAGCTCGGCATACCGCTCGACGAGCCGTTCCGTGTGGACACAGAGACCGATAAGCGGCTCTCCGTAGTACGGGCCCTGCTGTCCCTCGACTCCTCCGACGATGCCGTTATCTATACAGACCAGCGCCAAGCGCGCCACGACTGATCCCCGCATGACAAAGATCTTCAATTCCTCAGGGATGTCCTCGAGGTTCGGGTCCAGAAGAGCCCCAAGGACGTCTCGTCCCCCGGAGATGTAGAGCGAGCACTGCCACCATGCATAGGCGAATATCTCGGTCAGAAGCGCCCGTCGCTCGGGTTTACATCCGTCGAGCGCGCGAGGCAGAAATTGGAAAACACGGTGCGGGAAACGGGAGGCGAGATCTGCAGCAAGCGCAAGCGCCAGTGCTGCCGAGAGCGAGGGCTCCGGCATCTCAAACCACCTCCGACTCTCAAGAGCTGCCATCAGTTCGTCGGCAGCAACGTCCATGACGTGGTAGGCCGCCCACATCACCAGGAGCAATACATCTGGGTCTTGCTCCTCGCGAATACTGGTGATAATAGCGTCTCGTGCCGCGTTCGGGCGTTCGGGAACGATGGTGCGCGCCATCTTGGCTGCATCGATTCGCTCCTGCTTGTTCTCCGAGTGGAGTTGCTGGAGCACACGCCCAATATCGACTCTACTGGCTTCCAGCGTCGCCGCGGCGCGCCCCTCAAAAACGTCTTCCCTTAGGATTGGATCATCTCTCAGGCCGGCCGGAAGCTCATCGAGGATCTGTGCTACGACCCGTGCTCCTATCTCGTCCTTCACACCGACCAACGGATCGAGGGCTCCTTTCAGCCACTTCGAGCGCTTCTCCCGATCCGTGGCATGAAACGCGGGCATTGGCAGCGCAATGTCCAGCCGAGTGCGGACCATGGCGGCGACGACGCTGGGTGCGAGACGCATGATTGCACGCAACGCGCGCTCGCCCCGGAGGCGCTCGAAAGGCCGAGCGTTGAGATACATACCCTCCACCCATTGGCGAGCCCTGTGACCTCGGGCTGCCAGGCGTCCAAGGGCATCGCATGCGTCCGGCTCTACGAGGCGGGGAGCGCGGGGACGCGCCAGCACCGAGAGCAACGCGAGCACGCTGTAGTCCTCGGTGGAACCTTGCGCCAGTCCGGCCGTGACGGTTGAAAGCCATGTCGCATCGCGTTGAACCAGACTCCGGGCCAATCGTGTCGGCTCCGAGACGGCGCCGCGTAGTAGTGCGAGGGCTGTTCCCACATCTGTACTCGGGTGCAGGGCGTCCACGAGGCCCCGGGCTCCCGAATCAGGGAACCGGGCCGCCAGCCGTCTAGCGAAAAGGCGCTCACCAACCAGGGGCTCCGCAATAGCTATTGGAGCCGTGACCGTCAATACCCCGGACTGTCGCAGCGCGGAGAGAACGGCCTCGCCAGGACGACTGGGGAAAACCGAAGCGAGGACCCGGGCCGCTGCCGGGGACGAGAGAGCGCCCTCACGCTCCGTCCAGAGAGCCTCCCACAGCGGGTCCAGGGCCTCTTCCACATCGGCACCGGACCAGTTCAACTCCTGCGCCAGCGGTCGGAGGAGATCCTGAAGACGCCGATCAAGGAGAGTATCGACCGATGGCGGGCGGTCTCCGGTGTCTGCGCCGGAGCCGTTGAGGTACAGAGTGAGCAGGTACGGGTTCCTGAGCAAACCGTAGAGCGGGTCCTCAAGCCTAAGGGCCAGGTCCGCAGCAGGGCCGTCCGGTAAGAGTTGACCGAGGATACCGCGCAAATCCACTGCATCGAGATCGGCGAGACGTGCGCTGTAGTGGTGCATGCTGCGGCGGTCGTCCTCCTGGGAGGCGGGGTTGGCAGAGGGCACCACTGCCTCTTCATCTATCCGGCCGTCGTCAGCTCTTCCTGCGACATTGCTATCTGTCAGTGCAGGCATGAAGAGATCATCGACAAAGACGGCTGCCCCAAGATCGTTCGTGATCCACACCTGTTCCTGACACGTCACGACCAGCTTGATGCCCCGTTCACGGCACTGCCGCAGAAGTCGGTTGAGATCCTGCCGTGTGCAATTGGCAGAGCGGCCGCTCACCTGCAGGTCATCAACAACCAGAACTGGTGGTCCTAGCTCACGACTCTTGGATTCGGCGCTAAACCACTCCACGAAGTGATGCGGCTGCCAGTTTCTCTCTGTCATCGGACCGAGGTACGCTTGAAGGAGAGGTGCTAGGTCGTGGAACCGGCTGAGGTCCGCTCCTCGGACGAGGAGACGAATGCGACCATCTAGTCCACGCGTACACCAATCCGTAATCGCCCATGACTTGCCCGCGCCACTGCTGCCAAGCAGCACAAAGAGCGTGGGGTAGCCACGAACGAATTCCTGAAGCTGGTCCTCCAGTATTGGTCTCGAGGCGAATCGACTGGGGTTCCAGTCATCGGGGGCAGCTGTGTCAATGGTCTGCTTGCAGGCGAACGGAGGATCAGCGAGCAATAGGCCGATCGCCTTCTTCCGGTACGCTGATACCTTGGAGAGCCATTGGGCATCGTATTTGGTCACGTCGCCTGCCGCGGCGTCGGGCCGCTTTGAGGCGTCGTAGACCAGGGCGCCTCGAAGAGAGAAAGCGACTTCGCGAGCCGTGCCCTCGTCGTAGTACTCGGTCCGTAATTGGTTGAGGATCTCGTCTTGCAACTGAGGCAACTTCACCGGCTGGGCGCTTGCCAGGAACTTGAGTAGTTCAAGCGCGAGTTGCCGCAACTCCGTGTAGTCGGGCACGCCGGCCTGGGGCCGGTGGTGCAGCCGCTCTTGCGCCACCTTCGACACGATCTGGTCCAGCCGGCTGGAGTGCTTCGGGAAGTTGTCCGGGTGCCCTACGAACTTGAGCACATCTGACGACCGCATCTCTGCCTGGGAGATGAGCTGCACCTCGAACCTACGACCAGCTGTGCGGGATTCGAGCGCGTTCAGCAGGAAGTTGACCAGAAGGTTTCCCTGCAGCAACTCCCTCACCGTCCAGGGTTTCTCGGATGACTTGAGCTGGAACCAGAGATCCGTGGCCGCTTGTCCAGCCCCCTGGAGCTCGACCAGGTCATCATTGCCGTCGACGAAGTCCGGGGGCGGTGCTGCACGCAGATCGTTGCCGTCGTAGAACCTGATCCAGGTGACCCGTTCGGTCAGGAGAAGCCATATCGCGAACGCGAGGTGGTATTCGGCGCCGCGGAAACCGCTCCAGTCACCCAGAAGACCAGCCTCGTGCTGCGATGGCATTCCCGTTTCCCTACTGCTTCACATTCCCTCTTCTGATTTCGCGACAGAGGGGCGACCGCATGCAAAGGCGGAAGCCATCCCGCACCATTTTAGTCCAGGCGTTCTAGTACACATCCGCGGAAGCGAAGTTGGCGGCCGCTGAGACGGCCGTGGCATGGGCTTCCCAAGCCTAGCCCACCCTCGCCTCCATCTGATGTTCACGTCGGTAACTGCGCTTGTATGTTTACGTGTGGATCGTATACACTGGGCCATGAAGACAAACAACCTTCGCCTCATCAGTCCTCCCCCTCACCGCCGCATCGTCTTGGTCGATGCGGAAAATATGTCGGCCTGCGGCGATCCTTGCGCCGCGGAGGTCGCCTGGACTCGAGAGACGCTCCGTGCCCTGATCCACGACTGGGCAGCGGCTTTCGTTGTTGTCGGCTCCAGTCACTACGCGGCACGGACCGTGGCCTTCGGATTTCCCCGAGTCCGCCACCTATGGCGCTCAGGGGAGAATGGGGCGGATCTCGCTCTCCTCGCCGTCATGGAAACGGAGCGGATCGAGGCACGGTTCACGGCCATCACGCTGTGCTCCGGGGACGGCATATTTGCCGAACCATTAGCCCGCTGCGTGGAAGCAGGGCTTCACACGACAGTCATCGCACGCCGGGGTCAACTCTCTCTGGCTCTACGGAGAACAGCTCATCAGGTTATCGAGATTTCACCTCGCGCTATGCCAGCAGAAATGAGGGCAGCATGACATCGACAGACCTCATCAGCACCGCAGACATTGCTCGCCTAGCGGGGGAGAGTAGAGCAACGGTAGGAAACTGGAAGCGGCGCTATCCGGACTTCCCACCCGAGCGAGGTCGGAACGCCCGTGGCCCTCTCTACGATGCTGCCGAGGTGCAGGCCTGGCTCTCCGCCCGAAAGGACGGCGCACGTACGCCGGCCAGCGACCTGGTTTGGAAGCTGGGAGACGTCGTCCGCTCAACAGGTGGGCGCGGCGCACTTCCAGTCCTGCTCGCCGTGGTCGCTGCCCGAGCAGTGGGTGGGACCGCCTGGTCGTCCCTTGTCGAGGGATCAGAAGAAGCTGCGCCAGAACGGCTTCTTCAAGCACTTCCCCAGCTTGGCCTGGCTGAGCGCGACGTCCTGCGGTCAATCCTCACGCACGAACCGCCCGAGACCATCTCGTCGATTGCCCAAACCCTCGACCGTTACGATGACAGTACCGGTCTTGAGGAGCAGGTGTCTGCGCTACTCGATACCTCCATGAACCTACGCCACATCGCAGGCGACTTTGCCACCCCCTCCAGTGTCATGGACCTGATGGTTGCACTTGCCGCCCCGAGAGGAACCCTATACGATCCCTGCGTCGGCACTGGACGATTGTTAGCGCGCGCCGTCCACTCTGCCCGTCGCATGGGACGAGAGAGCCGTGCAGTTGGTCAAGAAATCAATGCCGAGCAAGCACTCATCGCACAGCTGTATTTCATGATCAGCGGCGTCGAGGTCGACCTCGAGGTGGGCGACACGCTCCGTGCAGACGCTCACGCAAGTCTCGCTGCCGACTGCATCCTTGCCGACCCCCCACTGGGCATGAACCTGCCCCGGGGATCTCTCGCTGCCAACGATCCTCGGTGGCTCTATGGTGACCCTGCGTCGTCCGATGCAACGGGCGCATGGATTCAGCACATCGTCTATCATCTGACCCCGAAGGGACGAGCTGTCATGGTTGCATCAAGCAGCGCCCTTTGGGGAGGCGTGCGCGGTCGTGTACTCCAGCGAATCATCAAAGCCAATCTACTGGACGCCGTCGTCACCCTACCGAGCGGAACCCATGCAGCAGCCTCGATACCCATAGCGCTGCTCATCTTTCACCGTGATAGGCCCAACGGGGCGCATCAGGGCACGCCAGGACCCGTCCTCATGATTGACATTCCGAAGCTGACTGGTGGTACCCAAAGAGCTCCCTCACTTGACGAGCCGACGGTGAGAGCGGTGGCCGGCCAATATGAGGCCTGGTTAGCGACGGGAACAGCGATCGCCGGCCTGCCTGCCGCCGTGGTTTCCTATGCAACGCTCGCTGAGCACGACTTCGCCTTAGAGCCTCGCCGCTATACGGCACTTCCGTCCCCAGTGCTACCGTCCCTTGCACGCATGAGAGAGCGTGCTGCGCTCGAGGCAGACCTGAAGACTCTCCTCAAGAACTGTCGCGCAGTCGATAGGCAACTCGTCGGCCTCTTAGAAGGAGACGACTCATGAAGGATCGGGTCCATGTTGCCCCGCTCGGTGAAATCAGCGGCCTCGTTATACGGAGGGGCATTCCACACACTGCAGTCGCCCCGACAGGCAAGGTGCCCGTCTACGCGATCCGGGCACTGCGAGAAGGCCTTGACCCCATCGGTTACGTTGACCTTCCAACGCCGCGCTTTGGCGAAGAATATCTGACTCGGCCAGGCGACATCCTTGTGTCCCTCGACAATCCGGGACCGAAGAACGTCTTGCTGGTAGACGAAAACATGCCGCAATGCGCTGTGCGCCAGCAGATCATCGTGATCCGCATCGAGGATCGCTCTATGTTTGACCCGAGCTTCCTCTTTGGGTGGGTCTGCGGACCTGGCTTTCAGGGTGATCTGACCCGCTACTCCAGTGGGCAGGCGATGCCCCGTGTCCGGTTGGATGATGTCCTCCGCATCCCAATCCCGATTCCCCCCTTAGAGGAGCAGCGCCAACTCGGCATGCGCCTCCATCAACTCGAATCTGCAGCCGACATACACCTTCGTGTGGCGAACACCATTGCGCGGCTGCGACAATTGCAGCTGTCTGAGATGGTCGCCACCTACGCTGGCGATGCGATGGTCGGTGTCCAGGATGAGTAACCGCCGTAGCTGCCACGTCGAAAAACACGGCCCCGATCTCTGTTCACGAGCCGCGCAGTTGATTGAGCATTCTGTCCACCTGCCGCCGCTCACCACCCTCGAGAGGACGTCACGCTCATGATCACCGGCACCATCAAGAGCCAAGTCGACAAGATCTGGGATGCCTTCTGGTCCGGCGGCATCTCAAACCCCCTGGAAGTGATCGAGCAGATCACCTATCTTCTCTTCCTCCGACGTCTTGATGACCTGCAGCTCCTCGAAGAAAACAAGGCAGCCCGACTCAGGCAGCCGATCGCGCGCCGCATCTTCCCGGAGGGCAAAGACTCACGCGGCCGCCCCTACGACGACTTGCGCTGGTCACGCTTCCAGCACTTCGCGCCCGCCGAGATGTATGAAGTCGTCGACCAGCATGCCTTTCCCTTCCTGCGCGAGATTGGCGGCGACGACTCCACATACGCCCACCACATGAAGGACGCCCGCTTCACTATCCCCACACCCGCCCTGCTTGCTAAAGTTGTCGACCTCATCGCCGATCTCCCGATGGAGGATCGTGACACCAAGGGAGACCTCTACGAGTACATGCTCGGCAAGATCGCAACCGCCGGGCAGAACGGGCAGTTCCGCACCCCCCGGCACATCATCCGGCTCATGGTGGAGATGGTCGCGCCTCGTCCCGGCGACGTCATCTGCGACCCAGCATGTGGCACCGCTGGCTACCTCATCGCCGCCGGCGAGTACCTCCGCACCCACCATCCGGAGATGTTGCGCGACCCGCATCTGAGGGCCCACTTCCACAACGACACCTTCCACGGCTTCGATTTCGACAACACGATGTTGCGCATCGGCAGCATGAACATGCTCCTGCACGGCGTGGAACACCCCGACATCCGCTACCGCGACTCCCTCGCCCAGGACCACGCCGGCGAGACGGAGCGCTACACCCTGGTCCTGGCCAATCCACCCTTTGCCGGGTCGCTCGACTACGAGAACACCGCCAAAGACCTGCAGCAGATCGTGAAGACGAAGAAGACCGAGTTGCTCTTCCTCGCCCTCTTCCTGCGTCTCCTTAAACCGGGTGGCCGCGCAGCCGTCATCGTCCCCGACGGCGTCCTCTTCGGCTCCAGCAGGGCCCACAAGACCCTGCGCCAGACGCTCGTCGAGGATCAGAAACTCGATGCCGTCGTTTCCCTCCCCGGCGGCGTCTTCAAACCGTACGCTGGCGTCTCCACCGCCATCCTGCTCTTCACCAAGACCAATTCCGGCGGCACCGATCACGTCTGGTTCTATGACGTAGACGCCGATGGCTGGTCACTTGACGACAAACGCACTCCCCTGCTTTCCGAGGGCAAGCTCGGCCCGGTGCCGAAGAACGTGCTCAACGATGACGAGCATGACAAGAACAACCTCCCCGATGTCCTCACCCGCTGGTCGGAGCGTGACGGCTCAGAACGGGAGCGTGCACGCACAGCGCAGAGCTTCTCTGTACCGAAAGCCGACATTGCTGCGCAGGGGTATGACCTCAGCATCAACCGCTACAAGGAGGTCGTATATGACGAGGTGGGCCACCGTCCGCCGCAGGACTTGCTCGCCGACCTCGCCCAGCTGGAGCGAGAGATTGAGGACGGGATAAAGAACCTAGCGGAGATTCTTGGATGACCACCTGGCACAGGGTCCGGCTTGATGACTGCTGCGAAGTTGTAGGGGGTGCTACGCCGGACACCTCCGTGGGCTCCTATTGGAACGGCGACATCTGCTGGGCAACCCCGAAAGATTTGAGCGACCTCCGTGGGGCACTTATTGGTGACACGCCTCGCAAACTTACGCGAGCGGGATTGGATAGCTGCGCAGCGTCCATCTTGCCGCCAGGCTCTGTCCTGTTTAGCTCCCGTGCACCTATCGGCCTCGTTGCCATTAATAAGGTTCCCATGGCGACGAATCAGGGGTTCAAGAGTCTCGTGCCACGGGAGGATCGGGTGCACAGCGGGTTCCTGTACTGGTGGCTTCGCTCCAACCGCCCCTACCTTGAGGGTTTGGGTAACGGTGCAACGTTCAAGGAAGTCTCGAAGGCAGTTGTATCGCGCATCGAAATCCCCCTACCTCCGCTGTGCGAGCAGCGCCGGATTGCCGACATCCTGGATCGGGCCGACGCACTGCGTGCCAAACGCCGCGCCTCCCTCGCTCAACTCGACACCCTTGCACAGTCGATCTTTCTCGAACACTTCTCCCAACCTGATCTGCCGGAAACAACCATTGGCAAGCTCCTGGCTTCCGGCGACCTGCTACTTCACAAGGACGGGAACCACGGCAGCCTATATCCCAGGCCGGACGACTTCGACGGCACCGGGATCCCTTTTATCACGGCCGCTGCGATTACTGATGATGGTCAGATTGACGATGCGCTTATCCCGAACCTCAAGCGAGACAAAGCAGCGAAACTCAGGATCGGCTGGATTTCGAACGGAGACGTGCTGCTCGCCCATAACGCTTCGGTTGGAAAGGTTGCGCTCTACGACGGCCGATTTGAGGAGGCGCTCATCGGGACCTCACTTACCGCATTTCGCCCCAACCCAAAGTCGTTGGCTTCTCGTTACCTGGAGGCCGCTCTCCGCTCAGAGCGGTTTCAGCGCCAACTGAAGCAGAACATGAGCCAGACCACTCGAAATCAGGTTCCCATCACTGCCCAGCGTGGACTGCGTATTCCTAAACCAACCCTCTGCCTCCAAACGGAGTTCGCTGCTAAGGCCGATGCCGTGGAGAGACTCAAGACAGCACATCGAACCTCCTTAGTGGAGCTGGACGAGCTCTTCGCCTCCCTCCAGCACCGCGCCTTCCGCGGGGAGCTGTGACATGACCAACTTCGACTTCCTTCAAGTCGAATGGCCACCGGTCTACGAGGCTGCCGGCAAGGCCGAAGAAGCCGTCTACTCCGACCCGCGCACCGCCTGCTTCTACGCCCGCCGCGCGCTTGAGCTGCTCGTCTCCTGGGTCTACAGGTCCGACCCCTCCCTTCGCCTCCCCTACCGGGACAACCTCAGCGCGCTTATTCACGAGCCGACCTTCAAGGTCGCCGCCGGCGATGCGGTCTTCACCAAGGCGCGTCTCATCACCCAGCTCGGCCATCAGGCTGTGCACAGCCACCGACCAGTTCGGGCCGAGGACGCCTTGGCGGCCGTTCGGGAGCTGTTTCACGTCTGCTACTGGCTTGCCCACATATATGCTCGCGGCGCCGCGCCGTCCCCCGGACTCGCCTTCGACGTCGATGCCCTGCCCAGAGACGTGCGCGTCACTCCTCAGACCATCGATCAGCTGAAGGCGCTCGAGGAGGCCCTTCGGGAAAGGGACGAGAAGCTCTCCGTACTCCTGGTCGATAATATCGAACTCGATGAGGAGCTGAAGAGGCTGCGCGCCGAAGTGGCGGCGGCGAAGAAGGCGAACAGCGCCCGGCCCGACCACCACGACTATTCCGAGGCCCAGACCCGCGACTTCTTCATCGATCTCCTCCTCAAGGAGGCCGGCTGGCCCCTCGACCAGCCCCGCGACCGGGAGTTCCCGGTCACCGGCATGCCGAACGAGCACGGCACCGGCGCCGTTGACTATGTCCTCTGGGGCGACGACGGCAAGCCCCTCGCCCTGGTCGAGGCCAAACGCACCAAGAAGTCCCCCAAGATTGGCCAGCGCCAGGCCGAGCTCTACGCGGACTGTCTCGAGCAACAGTTCGGACAGCGCCCGGTCATCTTCTACACCAATGGCTACGAACACTGGCTGTGGGACGACCGCAATTACCCACCGCGCCCCGTGCAGGGGTTCTTCAAGAAGGCCGAGCTCGAGCTCCTCATCCAGCGCCGGTCCAGCCGAATATCTTTGGTCGACACCTCGCTCAACACGGCCATCGTCGAGCGCTACTATCAGACCCGTGCGATTCGCCGCATCGGTGAGGCCTTCCAGTCCGATCTCGACCGCAAGGCCCTCGTCGTCATGGCCACCGGTGCCGGCAAGACCCGCACCGTCATCGCCCTCTCTGATCTCCTCATGCGCTGCAACTGGGCTAAGCGCGTCCTCTTCCTCGCCGACCGCGTCGCCCTCGTCAATCAGGCCGTCGGTGCCTTCAAGACCCACCTGCGCGATTCCTCACCCGTCAATCTTGTCACCGAAAGGGACGGTGAAGGCCGCGTCTTCGTCTCGACTTACCCCACCATGATGGGGCTCATCGACGAGGTGCGGGATGGCCAGCGCCGCTTCGGCGTTGGGCACTTCGATCTCGTCGTGATCGACGAGGCCCACCGCTCCGTCTATCAGAAGTACCGCGCCATCTTCGACTACTTCGATTCCCTCCTCGTCGGCCTCACCGCCACCCCCAAGGACGAGATCGACATCAACACCTACAAGCTCTTCGATCTGGAGCGCGGGGTCCCCACTGATGCCTACTCTCTCGACGAAGCCGTCAAGGATGGGTTCCTCGTCCCCCCGGTCGCCGTCTCCGTTCCCATCAAGTTCCCGCGCGAAGGCATCACCTATACCGACCTCTCTGAGGAGGAGCAGGAGGAATGGGACGCCATCGAGTGGGATGAGGAGGGCAACACCCCGGACCGCGTCGAAGCTCCCGCAATTAACAAGTGGCTCTTCAATAAGGACACCGTGGACAAAGCCCTCGGGCATCTCATGACCCACGGGCAGCGCGTCGCTGGCGGCGATCGACTCGGAAAGACCATCATCTTCGCCAAGAACCAGGCACACGCCGAGTTCATCGTCGAGCGGTTCAACGCCAACTACCCGCACTACAAGGGCGCCTTCGCCCGCGCCATCTATCACAACGTGCCCTACGCCCAGAGCCTCATCGACGACTTCTCCAATCCCGACAAAGCTCCGCACATCGCCGTCTCGGTGGACATGCTCGACACCGGCATCGACATCCCTGAGGTGGTCAACCTCGTCTTTCTTAAGCCCGTCTATTCGCGAACCAAGTTCTGGCAGATGATCGGCCGCGGCACCCGCCTCCGCCCCGATCTCTTCGGCCCCGGCAAAGATAAAGGCTTCTTCTACATCCTCGACTACTGCGGCAACCTCGAGTTCTTCGGCCACAACCCGGCAACCTCCGACGGCGCCCTTGCCGAGGCCCTGGGCAAGCGCCTCTTCAAGGCTCGCCTGGAGCTCATCAGCGAGCTCGATACACTGCCCGATGGCGCTCCCCTGGAGGGGGATGTCGCCGCCCTGCGCCAGGACGCGGCCGCCGTCCTCCAATCCGAAGTCGCCGCCATGAACCTCGACAACTTCATCGTCCGCCCCAAACGCCGTTGGGTCGAGAAGTATGCCCAGCCCGAAGCCTGGAGCGACCTCGATCGCGAGGCGCTCACCGAGCTCGCCACCGAAGTCGCCGGCCTCCCCTCAGAACAGGATCCCGAAGACGAGGAGGCCAAGCGCTTCGACCTGCTCATCCTCAAGCTCCAGCTCGCCGTCCTGCGGGCAGAGCCGGCTTTCACCCGCCTCAGGGACGAGGTCAAATCCATCGCCGCCCTCCTTGAAGAGCAGGCCAGCATCCCGATGGTTCGCCAACAGCTCAAGCTCATCGAGGCGATCCAGTCCGACGAGTGGTGGCAGGACGTTACCATCCCCATGCTCGAAAACGTCCGCAAGAAGGTCCGCTCCCTAGTTCGCCTGATCGAAAAGAAGAAGCGCAATATCGTCTACACCGACTTCGAGGACGAGATGGGCGCCGACACCGATGTGAACCTGCTCGGCTTCATGGTCCCCGAGAGCTTCGAGCAATTCCGCATCAAAGCCCGCGCCTTCCTGCGGCAGCACGAAGACCACCTCGCCATCCATAAGCTGCGCACCAACAAGCCCCTCACCGCCCTCGATCTCGAAGACCTCGAAGCCATGCTCCTCGCCAGCGGCGTCGGCGACCCCGACGCCATCCAGAAGGCCAAGGAGGAGAGCCAGGGTCTCGGACTATTCGTTCGATCTCTCGTGGGGTTAGACCGAGTCGCGGCAAAGGAAGCGTTCGCTCATTTCCTCATCGGAACGACGTTCGGGGCAAACCAGATCGAGTTCGTCAACCTGATGATCAATCACCTGACGGAGCATGGTGTTATGGGTGCCGTGTTGCTCTACGAGTCGCCGTTCACCGACATCGCTCCCCACGGGCCGGACGACCTATTCACTTCCGAGCAGGTAGAGGACTTGATCACAATCCTGGATCGCGTGCGAACAACCGCGCTAGCCGGTTAACGCGGCGTGCTCGGTAGCTCGATCCGAAGCCCAGGCCACCGTACCGCGCACGCCCGGGTCTGGGCCGGACTCGCGCGGCCCGCGGGTCCTGTCAGACATTGGGGACACAGCCAGCATGGCCGAGCAGCTGCGCGAGGCATGGGAACGGTACGTAGCCGAGGACGGTGCGCCGCCAGCCGGGGGCAACTTCCTGCCTGACGGCATGCAGCACTGGCGGCCTGTGCGCCAACGGGTGAAAGGCCTGCTCGCGCGCTGCCTGACTCCCGCTGTGCGACGCCAGGACGCCGACCGGCGGCCAGTCGTTGATGTTCCCACTACGCTCAGCTACTCGATGCTTTTGGCCTATCAGGGCTGTAGCCGCAAGGCGTCCCTGCGCTTCCTGGCCGGCTTTCCTGGCGAGCCGCGTCCAGGTGCCACCGGACCAGGAACTGCCTTCCATGCTGCCATCGAGATGGAAGCGTCCGCGCAGCAATCCGGACGCGAGATGACGTTCGATCAGCTCCTCGATGCCTATCGGGAAGCTGCCGCGGAGGCCCACGGCGTGACACTGCACACGGTCAGCGAGACCGAGCAGGCAATGCTCCGATCTTTCTGGAAGAGTTCCGACTTCCTGGCCATGCCCGTCTTCGTGGAGGCGGAGTTCTACTGGCGCGTCGGCCCCGGCTATCTGCACGGCTTCATCGACCGCATCCAGCGCTGTCCCGACGGCACCATCGAGGTAATCGACTTCTAGACGAGCCGCCAAGCGATCACCGAAGCTGAGGCGCGCGAGAGCCTGCAGCTCCTTATCTATGCGCTGGCCTCGCGCGAGGTCTATGGACGCACGCCCGATCGCCTAACCTTTGTCTACCCCCGCCTCGCGAAGCGGGTGTCAGTCTCGTTCGCCGAGGAGGAGCTTCGTGCTGCTCGGATGGATATCGTCAACCTGATGGAGCGAGCCCGCACCGCCAGCTATGACGAGGTGGACGCCCGCCATTGCCCAGTCTGCGAGTACCGACTCATATGCCCGGCAGCGTCGTTGTTTCGGTAGCCTGCAAATGGTCAAGCGAACATCCAGCAACACATGTTGTCCGATTGAGATTTAACAGTTGGTTGAGTCCCCGCAAGTCCCCTAGCTCCGTCAAGCGCACCACCTCTGATGCAGATTAGCTGTCCGCCTGGAAGTTACGCTGATCGCTCGCTCGGCCTCTACGCATACGGTCTGGTGACAGTTTGGAGAGGACGACAATCTGCTGAATCGGCGCGGGGATCGATGAGAGGAGCAGGTCCGAGAACAGTAGGCGTGCGCCCGGTATTTCGCCCACTGCGACCCGCGGTACTCTCCAATCACGCTAGCTCGCTTAGCCGCCATGTGGTAAGATATTAATACCATAGGTAAGAGATGGGTGCACGTGGACGAGGCATTGATTCGAGATCAGCTTGTAGACGTCCTTCAGACGATCCAGCGTGAGAGCGGTTATGGCGAGATTCCGATTAGCTGCGATACCTGTCCACTCGATGATCTCGAGAAATTCGACACCAAGATCGCTCCCGTGGCAATCACGCTGCTTGCGAAGGCAACGGGCATCCCGATTCCCAATCGGAAGAATATCTTTGTCTCGAAAGACGGTCGGCAACGCCTGACGATCGACCAGATCGTCCATGGGGTCTGTAAGCTCGCTCAGGAGGGGATGTGAGCCGCATGAACGAGTCCGAGGAGAAACGCGCCATCATCGCTTCTCGCATCCGCGAGGCTCGCAGGGCAGCTGGTCTTTCTCAAGGCCAAGTCGCTCGGATGCTCGGGCTGCAGCGTCCTTCCGTCTCGGAGATGGAGGCCGGTCGCCGGCGCGTATCCGGCGATGAAATAACCCGCTTGGCCGAGTTGTTCGATGTGAGCACTTCCTGGCTGCTCGGCGAAGGGGCCGACCGGGCCGATCCCCACGATACAAGGCTGCAATTGGCCGCCCGTGAGCTAGCAAAGCTGAAGTCAGAGGACCTGGATCGGCTACTTGCGCTGCTCGCTTCGATGCGCGCGGAGGCCAGCGATCGGTGAGGGGTCCGACGAAGCTCCAGTTGGCACGTGAGGCCATGCTGAGATCGATCGATGTCCGTACTTGCTCCGGGCTCGACCTCAGCAGCCCACTCGACGTTTACGACTTGTGCGATAGGCAGGGCGTGGAGGTACGCTTCGTCAATTTCAGCATGGAGGGACTGTACATTCGGAGCACGCGACCCCAAATCTGGCTCTCGGCCCTCCGCCCCTTCCCCAGGCGCGCCTTCACTTGCGGTCACGAGTTTGGACATCATGAGTTCGGGCATGGTTCGACCATTGACGAGCTGACTGAAGAAGCGGCCGCTCCCCCGATCTTCAAGCCCGACGAATTCCTGGTACAGACCTTTGCTGGGTTCCTTCTCATGCCTACCCTCGGCGCCAGGAAGGCGCTCGCCGTGCGTGGACTTACTGCGCAGCAGTCAACGCCTGCAGAACTCTATATCGTTGCCTGCAGTTTTGGGGTCGGCTATGCCACCCTCGTCACGCACCTGACGTACGGACTGGAGATGCTTCCTCGGCACCGCAGCGCGAAGCTGCTCAAAGTGCCACTTCCTCACATCCGACGCGAGATACTCGGGACAGCTTCGCCCGCGCCGCTTATCGTGGTTGATCATCATTGGGCATTACCTACCGTCGATACCGAGGTCGACACGCAGGTTCTGCTACCACATGGGGCTGAAATCGACACTGATCGACTCACCTGGCAGGCTGATATCGCAGCCGGGCGGCTCTTCGTCGCCACGCGACCAGGCATTGCCAAAATGTATCTCCCGGAGAGCGATAAGAACCTATTCGTCAGGGTCTCACGTTACCAATATGTCGGGCTCAACCGCTACCGGCATCTGGAGGAAATCAACGAGGAGCAAGCAGAGGTCGAGGATGAAGATTGATCTGCAGGAACCCGTGTTCATCGAGGATGACGACCTTTCACGCGTCTGGTCGCGCGCATTTCTGCAGATCTTCGATCACCCGGGCACGACAATTGAGCCTCTCCTGGTCAGCGTGACTGGGTTCGCGGATACCGGGGAAGTCATTGAGGATGCCGCACTTCGTGCGGCGCTTGACGCGTGCCTGCAAGCCGAGGGAAGACGGGACATCGAGGCCGTCGCGTGGACAATTTTCCCGCAGGATCTCTGGCGCTTTGCCCAACCTGACCGGCACCGCCTGTTCGAGCTCTATAAGGAGACGTATCCCAGGTTTCGAGAACTGAACATGGCGCAAAACAGTCGGGGGCTGTACTTCGAACGGCTCATTGCGTTCGGCAGTGGTCCCATGGACGGTAATCAGCTTGAGTGGATCATCTCGCAGTACGGTGACCGTCCTTCAGTCCGGAGGTCCATGCTGCAGGCTGCCATCTTCGATCCGGCGCGGGATCATGTTGCTACAGCCCAGTTGGGATTTCCGTGTCTACAGCAGGTAAGTTTTGTCCCCGACGGCAGATCACTCACATTGAACGCGTCTTACGCGACGCAGCAGCTGTACGATAAGGCCTATGGAAATTGGCTCGGATTATGTCGGCTCGGGCACTTCATGGCCCACGAGATGGGTCTCACGTTCACCCGGCTCAACTGCTTCAGCGGCATCGAAAAGCTGGAGCGCATCTCGAAGACAGCAACCAGCCTCGTGCCGGTGGTTGAGGCAGCCCGCTCCTGTGTCGCCGCGGCTCATGTCCTTGCCGAGGGCGGAGCGAGATCATGACCAGCGGAACGAAGACCTATGGCAAGCTTACCGTCTTCGAAGGGCCCGACGGTGTAGGCAAGTCGGCCATTTCAGAGCGAGTTGCAGCTGGGCTTGGGTCTCGTGGGCAGCCGACCTCGTTGCTCACCTTCCCGGGGCGAGAAGCCGGGACACTGGGCCGCCTCGTGTACGACCTTCACCATGATCCGGATCGCTTCGGCGTTGGCGAAATCTCACCCGTTAGCAAACAAGTGATGCACGTTGCAGCCCACCTTGATGCCATTGAACATGTGATTGGCCCCACCCTAAGAGCGGGTCGCGATGTCATGCTCGATCGATTCTGGTGGTCAACTTGGGTCTATGGGGCAGTGGCCGGCGTGAGCCGGCGGGTCCTGCAGTCATTGATTAACACTGAGCTGGCACAGTGGGGTGATCTTCGCCCGGCGTTAGTCATTCTGTTGCGCCGTTCGACGCCGCTTGGTCGTGAGCACAATGCAGGAGACTGGCTTGCCCTCCAGCGAGAATACGATGCTCTTGCCAGCAGAGAGCAAGGCCATTACCCCATCCTCATTGTCGAGAACGCGGTTTCGCTCGATGCTATCGTGTGCCGCATCCTGGATACGCTTCTTGCTCACCAACAAACAGCGGGTTTCACCAACGTCCCCCATGGTGTTCAGGGGCAACCTGGATGCTCGCAGTGAGTGAGGGCCAGAAGAAACCACTGCCTCCCGCCTCACTCCTCCCCGCTCGCCCGTCGCCAGTTTACGACTGCTACTGGCAGTTTGCCGCCGAGCGTCAGCGTATCTTCTTTCGCCGGCTCGACCGGCAGGCACCTCCGTGGACTGACGATCCAATTCTTCGGAGCTACAAATTTACGAATGCGTACCGTGCGTCAGATCGAGTCAGCCAGTATTTGATCCGGCGCGTGATCTACCGGGATGACCTCCCGGACTCGGGTGACGAAGTATTCTTCCGGATCATGCTCTTCAAGCTCTTCAATCGCATCGAAACCTGGGAGCTCTTGGAGCGATCGCTTGACGTGGTGACCTATGCAAACTATCGATTCGAACGGTTCGATGGGATCCTTGCACGAGCACTGAGCGAAGGGAGGCGGATCTACTCTCCGGCGTACATTATGCCTCCAGGACGACACGCCTTCGCAGAACGGGCCAAGCACCAGAACCATCTTCGGTTGATTGAGAGGATGATGGCGGATGAGGTGCCGAGGCGTCTAGCCGAGCTGCACTCAATGCAGCAAGCGTTTACTCTGCTCCGTTCGTACCCAACCATCGGTGATTTCCTGGCCTATCAGTTTCTCATTGACATTAATTACAGCGAGATTACTCACTTCTCTGAGATGGACTTCGTGGTGCCAGGTCCCGGCGCGCTATCCGGCATCAGCAAGTGCTTCGTCGATCGGGGCGGACTCAACGAGCCCGAAATTGTCCGTATCATGGCGGATCGACAACATGAGGAGTTCGCGCGGTTTGGCCTCGAGTTCCGCTCTCTGTGGGGCCGACCGCTCCAGCTCATCGACTGCCAGAACCTGTTCTGCGAAGTAGACAAGTATGCGCGCGTGGCCTACCCGGATGTCCCAGGTTGCCCATCGCGCACGCGCATCAAATTCCGCTTCGCACCGAGGGCGGCGCCAATCCACTACTGGTACCCACCGAAGTGGGGCATCAACGATAGGGTACGGAATACGCAGCCAGTATGTCGCACTCATGTGGAATTCGGAACCTTGGTGACGTAGGCGGACTGAGATGGACTTTCATGGGCGCCAACGATGAGCGCTGGCGACGGCCCGGGTACCCGGTTCTGACAGTACCGCAATGCTCGTCCCGCGTCTTGCCTTAGTCGCCGAGGCACGCTGTTGATTGAGTACAAGATGTTCTTGCGAGACGGCGAGGTCCACCGCCTTTACCGTGAGCGCGTCGCCGAAGAGATCCGCGACCTCTTGCGGTGCGGCTCGAGCGTCGCCCGCAATTACGAGCTGGATTCCGACCAGATTGAATGTCAAGACATTGCATGGCCGTTGCGAACCTCGGGAGCGAGTAGGGTCACTGAGGATAGCGCACGAGTCTTCGATGTGAGGTACCCATAGCCAGAGCGTCTTTCACAGCAGGCTCGCACTCAACCTGGACAAGCGATCAATATCTTCAGTCTTCGGGCTGAGTCGAGAGCTGTCAACCTATCTCTCGATCCGTCCCGGGTGATTCAGATAAGGCGATCGCACTCGCCGCTGCAAAGGTTGCCGTGTGGGTAATGCTGACTGACCAAGAGCTTATCCCCTGATCCGCCGCTATCTCCGCAGCGATCTCGTGCAGCACGACGAAGGGAGCACCTGACGGGAGAGCCTTGATCTCGACATCCGTCAAGGCAATGTCCTGAGACCAACCTGTGCCCAGCGCCTTGAGCACCGCTTCCTTCGCGGCAAAACGCCCGGCGAGCCGTTGCGACCGGTTGGGCCCAACACCCGCAAGGGCCAACTCCGCGGGTGTGAAGTAGCGGGCGAGCAGTTCATCGGCAGATGGATCGGTGCAGAGCCGAGAGAAGTGGTCGACCTCGACAAGATCGAGACCATGACCGACGAGGTTCATCGGTGCTTTGCACTGGCACCAAGCACGTGTTCAGTCTGTCCGCAAACGTGGCGCTCGCCTTGCGGATCGAGCGGACGAGGTGGTAAGATTTGATTACCAGACGTAAGATCGATCCAGGAAAGGAGATCCGCCCGGAGAGTAACACCCAGAATCAACAACCGCCCCAAGCAGAGCGCCAGGAGCGGCAGGCACGGTTTGGAGTCCCGGTGCATGCCCATTCTAGAGCAAGGTGTAGTTGGCGCGGCCGTAGCCGTGTAGCGCGGCGCGTCATCGCGCTCGAGGCAGCCCGGCTAGGGGCGTATGCATCGAGTGGGAACGGGACCACTTCGATGCCAGATGCCACCTTTCGACTCTCCTGCCATCTCGGCGCAGAGTCGACATTCCGCCTCGCGCATGAGGCTTCTAGAGGTACTGCCATGCAGCGTTCAAACGAGCAAGAACGAACGGACATAGAGGTTCAGGTCAAAAGCCTGAAGACCAACGACAAGACACGGTTCAAGATCGCCTCCACCGCCACGCTGCAGCAAGTGTGGGACGAGGCAATCGATGAGAGGCACCTGGATGAACAACGCACGCCGGGGGATACGTTCCGATGTGAGGATGGTACGGATCTGACGGGGCGGCTAACTACCAAGCTGGCGCAGCTCGCAGCCGAGCACGTCTGCCCAGACCGCCACTTCGAGATCCGGGGGCCCTCCGGAGGTGCCGCACATGCCTGATCGACCGCTTCCAACTGTTTCAGATCCAGAGGAGGCACTTGAAGCCTTCCTGCGACACCACAAAGCGGCCCTTGAAGGGTTCCGGTGGGAGCAGGAGGGCCCGCTCTCCATTCTGGTGGAGTTGGAGGCACAGCGCGTCAGCGGCGAGGTAGATTTCTACCTCGCCCGCTTTTCCTTCCTGTACTATCCCACATGGCCGGCTTCCGTGACTTTTGTCAAGCCGGAGACCCGCCGCTACGATCCCACGTACTGGCCGAGCGCTACAGGGACGAACATCGCCTTTCACGCGACCTATGGAGATGCGCCGAACGGAATGATCTGCAACAGCATGTTCTTCGAATACTACTTCTGGGGAGGCCACAATCCAGGCGAGGGTATTGCGTGGGATCCGGAGCGGCATACCTTTGCGGCCAGCGTGAACGAACTCCGCATCCACCTCCGTCCGCCGTACTATAAGGGTCCCCGGCGATGACACCCAAGATCCTGATACTCAGCGCGCCACTATGGCAGTCAACACTACAGGCGCTAGCTCGTTACGGGCCGCGTCGCGTGGAGGCCGCCTGCCTCTGGTACGGCGACCGTAAAGACGATGCTGCGCGTGCACTGGCTGTCGGCATTCCCCGGCAGGTGAACCGGGCCCGCAACTTCGAGATCCCTGCTGATGCGCTTGCCGAGCTCAATCAGCTCATGTCCGACGGACTGGTCGTCGTGGCGCAGGTCCACAGTCATCCCGGTAGCTGCACGACGCATTCACCCTGGGACAACGCCATGATGGTATCGAGGAAGATTTTCTCTCTCGTGATCCCGCACTATGCGGCCCGGCCCTGCGACCCAGCCGCCGCCGGCATCCACGTTCATGATGGGGCGCGGTGGATCAAGCTTGCACCCACTGTGACTCAAGAGCATCTGAGGGTGGAGACAGCGGAGACCGAATTCGAAGGCTCGGCTCGACCACTCGTGGTGGATGCACGGTGAGCATGAGCGGCGACCGCCACCTGCGGCCCGAACCGAGTGGGAAGCTGAAGGGCCTCATCCCTGGACCACGCACGTTGCTGGTACAGTCATCACCCTCCTACGCCAGCACCTTCGCTGGCCAGGTTCTACTCCAACTCCTGGTCAATCTCCTGTGTCGCCAATTCGGTGTAATCGAGGAGGTGTGGCTAGATGTTCCCTCCGTCCCGATCGACACGCGAACCTTCCCGTTCCCAGTGCTCCAGCACGCCCGACTGGATGAACAGCTCCTCAGCCTCGGTCGTGCGGTGAGTGGCGACGAGGTACGCATTGCGCTGGGACGGCCGGATGTAGCCTCGGCTGCCACCATCCTCCTCGGTCCGGACGTGGAGCCCTGCTCCGAGAGCAACTTCACTCTCGTTACCTACGGTGAAGGTTGGAATGCATTCTGCTCGCCTGTCGATCGCTCCCCAGAGAAGGACTCTTCATCCCTCATTCCGTTCGGCCCGCTGCTGGCGGCCTGCCATGCTGCCGGAGGGGTCTTTCGATACTTTCAGCGGGTACCGTGTTTCGCTACTCAGAACCAGAGCTTGTGGACCTTTGATTTGGGCGTATGGAGAGGGGACGCGGCTCCCCAGGACGTGGGCATTTCCCTGCTGCCTGCATACCTAATCGGCCTTGGGGCTGTAGGAGCGGCGTTCGCCCTGTCGCTAGCCTTGATACCGGACGCATCGGGTTGCTTCATCGGCATCGATCCACAGCAAACCGACGAATCCAGCAAGAACCGACTCGTATCCATGTTCCAGGATGAGATAGGTCAATCGAAGGTGGCGCTAGCAGCGAGGCTCTTTGAAGGGAGCGCCATCCACTTTTACCCGAATCAGACGCGGTGGCCCGAGTATGCAACAGAACCGGACCGTCTCTCGCCGCCAGAGCTGCGGAATGAAGAGGAGGCGTTCCGATACATGTGGGTGATTTCGTGCGTGGACCGAAATATCCACCGTCAGAATATTGCGCGCTATCTACCGAGGCACGTCCTGTCCGGCTCGACCGACGGACTGGTGGCCCAGGCAACGTATTGCGCCATGGAAGGTCCCTGCGAATGTCTGGCCTGCAACCACCCGGTGCCGACCTTTAGCCTGGAGAGATTCGTTCAGGAACTCCAGGGGCTAACTCCCTCTGACCGCGCGGCACGTTACGAGGCATGGGATCTGCAGCCAGCGATGCAGGCTGCGATCGACGAGTACTTATTTGATCCAGAGTGCGGCCAGGTAGCTGAGGCAGAATTGCGGCGACTGGGAGTGGAAGGTACGACGGAGTGGTCGGTAGGATTTGTCTCGGCGGCAGCAGGCATTATGCTGGCGGCGCTCTTCCTGCGGTGTTGTGTGGACGGAGTCGCCACCGCTCCGAACGAGTATCCGGAGAGGCGGCTCATCTTCCTTGGTAGCCAGGAGTTCTCCACGAGCCGCGCGCGGCGCAAGCCAGATTGTCCAGTCTGCGGTAAGTCCAAGGTGCGCGAACGATACAGGCAAAGGTGGAAGAATGATTGACCGATACAGAGCGGGCGCCCTCTATTTCATCAAGCTGGGTCAGAGCAGACAGACGGCTAGCACGCCAACTTGCCCCCGAAGTCAATTGGAACCTAAGTTGGCGCATCGACGGGCCCGGTCGAGAGCTACCTGGGCGTTGCTTGCTCACGCCGACACGTCGAATCCTATGGGTCAGCAACCATGTGAGCGGGGCGCCAAAAGCCGTCTAGGCTCAAGGCACTTGTATGACGACGCGGACTTGACTATAAGCCGCGTCCTCCAGATCTTGTGGATGAATTACAGACCCGACCACTATATGCTCGTGAGGACCGGGCTAACATTATGAGCGCAGTTGACACACTCTGTATTGAGCTGACGGCAAAGTGCCCACTACAGTGCATCCACTGTAGCGCTAACGCATCGCCAAGACGAATGGATGTGCTTCCCAGTGCGCACATTCGGTCGGCCGTTGAAGAGCTAGCGCCGCTGACTGAGGTCTATCTCTCCGGCGGCGAGCCATTTGAGCATCCCGACCTCTTGGAAATAGTTCACACGGCGGTGGACTTGGCGGGCTCAGTGATTGCTTACTCCTCTGGAACTAGCAGACAAGGAAACGAGATTTCTCCTTTGCCGCGTACGCTCTTAATCGCGGCCAAGGCCACCGGGCTTTCCCGAGTTGACTTGAGCATCTACGCCGCGAATGCTACCGCCCATGACACGGTGACATGCACGCCTGGCAGTTTCGCTGCCACGTTGGAAACTGCTCGGCTTCTCCGCTCCGTCGGCCTGCCCGTCGGGATTCACTTCGTTCCTATCGGGGAGGCAAGCGAACAACTTCCCCTTGTCAGTGAGCTTGCTCTCTCATTGGGAGTGGAACGCGTGCACGTGCTTGCTTTAGCTCAGCAGGGTCGCGCGTCGAGTCGCGTCCATCGACTCGCGCCCACTCAACACTTCTGGCAGGTGCTCACTGAGTTCGCCCGGTCTGACCATGCGCATGAAACCGTTCTGAGCTCCTCAATCAGAAGACAGATACGACCTAATGGGCAGCAGACAGCTAGGGACAGGCTGGAGACAGCTTTCCTCGATGTCCACGGCTTCGTCTACCCAGGAGAAGGGCACAGGAGAAAGAGGTTACGGAGCCGTAGCTCGATTCTGAGCGGCTCCAGGATCAGCGATCTCATCCGAGATGCGAAGCAGGCCCAAGAGTTGGCCCTCTAACCATCTCCATGAGGATATTGCATCTTTCAGATATCCATTTCGGGATGTGGCCCCTTACGCCCACGGGTAAGGGCACAAGGCGCGTGGAGCCGACAACCCGTCATTACTTCCGCACCGAGTCTGGGGAGCCGGACCCAAAGGAGTTGCCGCGGATACTTCAGCTCGATTCGGAATGCGAGTGCCTCGATGTAATTGTGTGCGCAGGGGATGTCGGCTGGTCGGGCGCGGAACGAGACTACGAATACGCCCTAGTCTTCTTCAACGAACTCCGGACTCACTGGCCGGATGTCCCGCTCGTGATCGTACCAGGCAACCACGACGTTGACGCAAGCGCAGCCAGCATAGAGGAGGCGCAAGATGCGTATGTGCGTTTCCTCAAGCAGCTCTATGGTGCGCAGTTTGACAGTCTGTTCCCCATGTACCAGCCGAACGATGCGAAGACTCCTAGTCGGCACGAGCTGGTGTCGATCCACCAGTCGAACGACGAGCTATTGGTCGTTGGCGTCAACTCGGCGGCCCAGCTCTACCGTACTGATGACAACAAGCCAGCCAGCACACCCGTTTTTGTCGCACCCAGAAGACTAAGTGCAATCCAAACTGACTTGCGAGCTCGCAAAGAGAGTGACGAGGCACTTCGCCTATTTGTCGTTCATCACCATCTATTCCCATTTGCAGAGCTGCCATGGGCCAATGCCGTCAATCCTAGTAAATGGATCGACGCGCCGGATCCCACGCTCGTGAGCAACTCGGCCCGGCTCCAAGGTTGGTTAGCCTCTAATCGATTCCAACTCGTTCTCCACGGGCATAAGCATCTTGCTCACGGGCGCGCCGATAGGCTCTGGCGGCCACGCTCCGGCGCTACCCAGAGGGACGTAAGCAGACTGGTCGTCGTCGGCGCAGGTAGCGCGGGCGTGTATGAAGCAGAACGAGGACCTGAGCCTCTGAGCTACAACGTGATTGATGCTACTCAGGCGGCACATGATCGATGGGAAATCCAGGTCATCAAACGCAATATCAACAACCCAAATTTGGTCTGGGAAGCAGCAGATGGCGGAACATATGCTACTACGATCGGTTCGACGCCGCCCGAATATCCACCTGTCTTTCGCGCGCAGCGGATTGCTTGGTGCCACCGACTAATCAGCAACAGAGCGGTAGAGCAGAAGCTCTTTCGCAACTTCATGTCCATCGTGGAAGAGCACGAGTATACCTTCCCGCCCACCACCCGCTTTGGAGAGAGGGCTGCCTCGGACGACGACATTCGCAGTTGCTTTCAAACACTGCACCCCGAGTGGCACCCCGAATCCGGATGGGGGGACGTCAATACGGTGCATGACGCCATTCAGCAGTTGCGCACTGGTTCGCGCTATCAGTTCCGGCACGGGCCCAGACTCTTCGGGGTATTGGGGCGCGCTGGTGAGCAGGTGGTCGATCCCCGATCACTCAGGGATTTGCAGCCTATTCGCCGTGCAGTGAGCAGTTTGAAGAATAGTGAGACACGGGCCTATGTGGGGTTGTACAACCCTGCAATTGATGTAGCTACTGAGGACCAGCCCCTCCCAGGACTCGTTGGTATTCAGTTTGTCCCCGAGGGGAAGTATCTCGACCTTGTAGGTTCGTTTCGGAAGCTGGAACTCTCGTTCTGGTGGGTGGTGAACATGTACGAGATGAGTCTGCTCCTCGAGTGGGCTTCGAAGGAAGCACGTAAGCAGGCTCGCCGCATCACATTTTTTGCGGCCCTTGCCGAGTGGAAGACTGACCCCGAGGCCGCATTGTCAGCTGCCATTGACCGTCGAGACACAGCGTCCCTAGTCACGCTTCTGATGAGAATAGAAACAGGCCAGGTGGCTCCACGCAACGAGTTGGCAAGCCTTCTGGACGAGAAGATTGAGCGCACGAACGAGGTCAATATTGACCTTGTGGGGTTGCAGCGAGTAGTTGAGATCGTGGACGGCATCACGCAGACGCGGAAGAACCCTGAGCACAAGCCGAAGAATTCGGCAATCTCATCAGAGCTTCGTGGAGAACTACAATTGGCACGCGAGAGCTTGCAGGACGCAGTTCGAAGCCCTGAGGATGCAGCGCTGCATATTACGAGGGCGAAGGACGCAATGCGACAGGCAGCAGAACGGCTGCGGCAGGTGAGCCTGGCTTAGGTCGAGCTACCGCAACTTCGACTAGCGCTACTGGTGCTTCTAATTCGCCGTGCGTCGAGATCCTCTCCAAACCGATTCCGCGCAGCGTCATTGGGCAGCGTGGCACGACCTGTGATGGATGGGGTGAGAATCCTGCTCTACGCAGCCGTGGATCCGCCCGAGCTGACGCAGGTGAAGCACGTGCTCGATCACCAGTAGAGGCATGGGCTCCCGCAACAATAGCGTAGAGCCAGGCGCAGGATCGAGGCCGTGAGCAGCCAGCTCACAAATACGAATGTGGAGGCACCAGATGAACTCAGATGATTTCCCCGCACCGCGGGACGGTTTCGTGCTCACGCACTTTCTCGTGGTCTCGGATCAGGATCGATCTCGGGACTTCTACCAGTCACTGCTCGGCGGCCAGGTTCTGCTGGAGCGCGACCCGGTCATCATGAAGGTGGCCAACTCCTGGCTGATCCTCAACGTAGGCGGTGGTCCCACCGATGACAAGCCTACCGTCACACTGACAACACCCCCCGACCCCAAGCGCACGAGCGCCTTCCTCAACATTCGGGTCGCAGACATCGCCAAAATCTATCAGGAATGGTCAGCCATGGGCGCCGAGTTCCTCACGGAGCCAAAGGATCACGGCCGAGAGATCCGCGCTTACATCCGCGATCCCGACGGTCACCTCATCGAAGTGGGCGAAACGCGGCGCTGACAGAGCCGGTTTCCCGCTGGCCAGTCGTTTCACGTGCATCCCTATTGCATCCTTTTTCGTCGTCAGCCGGCTTTCGCGCCTGTTCGTAGCCGCTGGGTGCTGCGGAAACTGCGCGTCTTCAGGCCAAACACGAATGTTGACGAACAGGAGCGAACAGGATACTATCCCCCATACCACCAGACTTCGGTGCTGGTGGTCAAGTTTCGCATCAACTTCCGGACATCCGTTCCTCTCTGCCCATGTGAGGCTGCTCCAGTTTTCTCCTCCGGAGATGGTCAAAGTGCGGTCATCCTGGAGACGGACTGACCCCCAGAGTGACCCCCAACAGGATGCAGATTATGCGCACAGTGCGCGAAAGACAGAGAAAAACCCCGCCAGATTCGTTGATCTGTGCGGGGTATGCGAGCCGTGCACAACATGCGCGGATGCGCGTCGCAATGAGCTATAGGGACAGGGCCGGTGATGGGCAATCGTAGCTCGGCCTCGTGGCATCGACGCTTCAAGAAGCTGTTGCCAGCGCGTCGAGAAGCCCATCGAGATCCTTGACGGTCATCACACCATCGCTGATCTCGACCGCACTGGGGTTGGCAGCCTGTGGTCGAGTCCTCTCGAACCTCCACCCATCACCGGCTCCAATCCTGTGTCAAACACCCAGATCTCTCGCTTGGTCGCTTCGGCTCCGATCATGACGAGAAGGTCCCGCAGCGCTTCGGCGACTTCTTGCCCCGCCTTTGTTGCGACCTCCTTGACGCCTTTCGGGGCTCTGTGCTTCAGTCTGGGTCTCTCATCGTTCTTTCGCAGTGCTTCCTTCAATAAGGGCCCGATCTCGATCAGGCAGAATGCCACCTGACCGTCCATGGAAGGCGTTCTAATGGCAACAGTGGGAGCGTTAACAAGCGAACAGCTGCGGACGAGAGCGGCAGATTCCATTGATTTTCCGGGAAACACGAACGCGAGCGGATGCCAGCGAACGCCTTTTACGGTAGGGTTGATGTACTTGTTGTCGGCTGCCATCCTCGCTTGTACACGGGGGCGGATACCAACTGATCTCTGTTTCGCATTACAATTCGCATTAATGTGAAGGAGAATTGGCGCGAACTCGCTGAAAATTCCGCGTCAAGAGATAGTCGATGATTATGTGAAGAGCGTCCGTGGCAGTTCGTAGGAAGCAGCCCGACTGTAAACTGACACCGGTAAGGGGGATACGCGCCCGTACCATGAATCATCGGATGAAGATGAACCGGCTCTGATCTATCCCGCGCTGGAGAAGAAGGCGGGCTGTCTGGAGAGGGAGAGACGATGGCAGCACTCAACCTGACCGAAGCCACGATACGGCGGCATGCCGGTGGCGACTCCTTCCAGCGCGGTCAGCAGTACTACGGTAGCGGAGCCGTGCTCGCGCTCGTTCGGCGGGGTAATGTGCTCCAGGCGCTGGTCGAGGGGAGCGAGCCGGAACCCTACCGCGTGCGCTGCATCTTAGATGCGGCCGGCATCACCGACGCCGCTTGCACCTGCCAGTACGCTTATAGCGGCTGGTGCAAGCACATCGTCGCCGCACTCCTCGCCGTCGCTCATGGCGAGGAGATTGAGGAGCGCCCGTCGCTCGATGCGCTCCTGGCGGATCTGGATCGCGAGCAGCTCCGAGATCTCCTCTTCCGTCTCGCCGAGCGGGACCCGGATCTTGCTCGGACCATCGAGGATGAGATTCATCTCCGCCACTCGCTTCCCACTGCGCCGACCGCCCCCGTCAGCGGTGGGACCCGGCAGCGCCGGACGCCGCTGGACCTGAACGCTGTTCGTCGGCAGATGAGCGCAGCCCTGGGCATGCAGCCGCCCCCTGCTTACCGCTCTGGCTGGTACAGCTTCCACCTTGGCCCCGAAGCCTCTCATCTCTTGGAGCAGGTATGGGCCTTCATCCGAGCGGGTGAGGGGCGAAGCGCGCTGGAGATCCTCAACGTGATGACCGACGAATCCCTTGAGAACTGGGAGGCCATCATAGAGGACGAGAGCGGAGAGGTGCTTACCTTCGTTGAGGAGCAGCTTGGACCGGCCTGGACGGAGGCGATCCTGAGCGCCGATCTTGCGCCGAACGAGCGCGAGGGGTGGGCTGCCAAGCTCGATACTTGGGCGGCAAGTGAGTTGGCGGACTACGTAGAGGGGGCAAGCTTCGCCGCCGCGCTGCGAGCGCTTGAGGAGGGGTGGGACGACCCAGCGCTGCAGCGCATCCTCCGGGGAGAGGTCACCGAGCCGGAGCACGACAACGGCGAGGACTACGTTGATCTGGCGGTTCAGAGCCGATTGACGATCGCTCGTCTGAACGTGCTGGAGCGGCAGGGAAGGCTCGAGGAGTATCTCAACCTAGCCCGGACGGAGGGACAGGTGGCGCGCTACACCACGATGCTGGTGCGGGTGAGGCGGGCCGAGGAGGCTGCAGACTACGGCCTGGCGCATCTGGAGCGGACCGGGGACGCTCTGCAGCTGGCCCAGACACTGCGGGAGGCCGGAGAGCTGGAGCGGGCGCTGCGCATCGCCGAGCGCGGCCTCGGTCTGGAAGGGCAGAAGGTGGCGCTCGGCATCTGGCTGGCCGACCTCGCCGCCGGGATGGGGAAGGGAGAACTCGCGGTCCACGCGGCCACCATTGCCTTCCAGGAGGAACAAAGCCTTGTTTCCTACCTCCGCGTCCAGGATCTGGCCGGGGAGGAGTGGCCGAAGCGCCGTGCGGATCTGCTCGGCCGGCTGCGCGAGACGAGACAGTTCTACCCGCAGGGACCGGTGGACATCTTCTTGCACGAGGGGCTGATTGATGACGCGATTGCCCTCATCGACCGGGACTCTCATCCTTCCTCCAACCTTATTGAGCAGGTGGCCGACGCGGCTGTGCAGACGCATCCAGACTGGGTCATTAGGGCATCCCGCCGGCAGGCGGAAGCCATCATGGATCAGAAGAAGGCAGACAAGTACGACATCGCCGCACGCTGGCTGGCGAAGGCGAAAGAGGCATACGCTGCCGCCGGACGGCAGGAGGAGTGGCAGGAGTATCTGGCCGGGGTACTCGAGCAACACCATCGAAAACACAAGCTCGTGCCGCTCCTGCGAGCGCTCGGCTAATCTGCATGATGCGCGGAAACGTGAGCCGGCAGGTGGTTTGTAATGATGGCACATCGCACTGATCGGGTCACTTTTTGCACCGGAAAGGGCTCGTGAGGCACCGTGGTGCGCCGCAGCATGCTTGGATTGCCAGTGTGGGGGCAAATCGAACCAAGAGCGATCCAGGGCTGAGAAGCCTGACGGATGCATCGATGATTATGTGAGACATGGTCGCCGACAGCCCACAATGCACCTGACGTGAGAGAATAAGTGTATAGAGAGACAGGCGTTTATTCTACGTAGCTGCTAAGCAGGAGAAACCAGCGTGAGTGGTGTCTTCTTGGTCTTTGCGAGTTTTCTCGCGTCGGCCGTCGAGGGGGTGGAGGCTCTGACGATTGTGCTGGCGGTGGGTGTCACGCGCGGCTGGCGGTCGACGCTGGTTGGTGTGGGCATCGCGCTGGTCATCCTCGCAGGCGTTACGGCCATCCTTGGACCGACGCTGACGTTGATTCCCATCGATGCACTTCGCGTCGTCGTCGGCGCGCTGCTCCTGACCTTCGGCCTCCAGTGGTTGCGTAAAGCGATCCTGCGAGCCAGCGGCTACAAGGACATCCATGACGAGGCCGCCATTTTCGAGCGCGAGATCGCGGCGGCACAGACGGGCTCTGAGATCATTCGAGGAGGGCTTGACTGGTACGCCTTTACGCTCTCCTTCAAAGGGGTGCTTCTGGAAGGGCTCGAGGTAATCTTCATCGTGCTGACCTTCGGGGCGACGGCTCATCAGGTTGGTCTGGCGGCAGTTGGTGCAGCGGCTGCGATCCTCCTGGTTGTCGCAACCGGTATCGCCGTCCGCCAGCCTCTCACCCGTGTCCCTGAAAATGTCCTGAAGTATGTCGTCGGCCTGCTCCTCTCCTCGTTTGGCACCTTTTGGGCGGCCGAGGGAGTGGGCGTGAGCTGGCCTGGGTCGGACGTGTCGATTCTCGGTATTCTCGCCGTCCTTACTGCCGCTTCGTACGGATACGTCCTGCTGCTGCGGCGGCAGCGGGCGGCACAGTTGCTCCGCCGCGCAGCATGAATAGAGCGCTGCAGTACCTGATCCGCTTTGGGAAGTTCTGGTACGACTTCGTCATCGGCGACGACTGGATGATTGCGGCTGCGATCGCCCTCACCCTCGTCGTGCTGGCGCTGCTGGGCCATGCCGCACTATGGTGGCTGCTGCCGCTCGTCGTCATTCTCGCCCTGGGCGTCAGCCTGGCACGTGCCACGCGGCAGTCTCAAGAGTAGGCCCCTCAGCGCCTGCCCTCCCCGCCGAGCTCGCGTATGCTGACGTCGCCGAGCGGTTTGATACCCTTCCGGAGCTCTCTCAGCGCTTCGATCGCCTCGCCGACATCACGCCGCTTCGATCCTTCCGGAGGCACCAACCTGGCAACGGGCACGCCGTGCTTGGTAATAGTAATGGTCTCTCCGTGCGCTACTTCATCGAGCAAGCGAGGGAGATGAGTTTTGGCTTCGAAGGCGCCAACCGTTCGCATGATCTGGATTTTCCCACTGGTTTGAGACTAGTCTAACCTCTCCGGTTGATTGCAGACCACGTCTGGTGCACCGTTAGGGCCTATGCGTCAGGGGGGACAGATCTGCGCGGACGGCATCTTCGACAGAGGGTGTAGCTCGGCGCTCCGCCGCCGATGGAGGCAGGCCGGTCTGACCCGTTCAGGGTCGGACTCGGCCGGGATGGGCAGGGCTGCTTGTTCCTGCTTCACCGCCTGGGAAGGACCGCCGCTGCGCTCGGACGGGGCGGGTGGGCTGGAAAGGAGGCGTCTGGGCGCTCCCCGGCCGGTTCTCAGCGGGTCCCCGGACTCCGTCCGACCCGCGGAAGCCCTGAACGGGCCGCTGCGGCCTGCGTCCATCGGCGACGGAGCGCCAAGCTACGGTGTTGGGGGATTGCCACAGCTCCCCGTCCCCCGCTCGCGCATAAGCCCTTGGTGCACCGTGGTTCCATCGCTCTGAATGTGCGCCGGCTCAAGGTAATGACGGCAGCTGCACAGCGGCAAACCAGATATCGGTTTCATCGCGCTGATGGAGCTGAGTATCGGCCCAAACCACGGCCAGCGTATTCTTCTGGGCCGAGGAGCTGATGTAGTCGCCAAAGAAGCGGCCCTCGGGAAAGCAGCTCTGGCCGGGCGCGAGGTAATGGATGTCTGCAGTGGACGAATAGGTACCGTTCACCCGGAGGTTTCGGGTGACGTGGAAGCCATGCTCGAAAGATGCGCGCGCCGCGTACACGTCGAGCTCCCAGGGATGTGAGCGGCGATCGTAGTAAGCCAACCCCAGAGAGCCGTCCTGGAGCACGCTCATCGTGGGCATGAAGCGATCGCCCCGGCGCACGTCATTCACCCGGTTGGGGCGGCTCCAGGAGTGCCCGCCATCACGTGATTGAATCAGCCAGATATCGGCATCGACGGAGCCGTCTCGGTGGTGGCTGCTCACCCCGGCGTAGGCAACGTACAGAGTGCCGGACGGTGACGCAGCCTCGGCCTCGGCGGGAAGCGTTCGGAGCGAACCAGGCTGCGTCAGAGCCGGTAGATTGGCAAAGCTCCTGGTCGCATTCTGGACGTTTGTGAAGTGTGCACCGTCATCATGTGATGCGCGGAGGAGTACGCGCGCAGGACCTGCCACGGAGGAACCGACCATGGCATAGCTCGGCCAGAACACGTAGATATGCTGGTGTGGACCGACCACCGGACGCACCCCGAAGTCGTTGAATTTCGACCAGTACAGCATGGACGGCCGGCCAAAGGTGCGACCTCCGTCCAGCGAGCGAGCGAACCACACCTCACTGTGTGTTGGGAGCGATCGGTCCCAGGCAAGCAACACATGCGGAGGATGGCCTCGAATATCCTCCAGCGCCAGAGTTGGCCGGTCATCGTTAGGGTTACTGTCGACGAGCAACGGCGTCCCAAAGGTTCTGCCGCCATCCTGTGAGATCGAGAGCGCAACGGCTCCGCCGCCGCCTCCGCAGTACGATGGTGTCTCGCCGAGATAACTGTAAAAGCCTGTACCGCTGCTTGAAATGGCCACTGAGGTGTCGGCTGCGGTCGTAAACGGCCACCTCACCGGGACAGTCCCGGCCCTAAACGACTTCGCGCCATCATGGCTTGTGAAGTAGGCAACGGGGAGAGTGCCGTTCACCGGGCTCGCGTAGTTCGTATTCGCACTGGCGACGACGAAGGACGGATTCGCAGGATCGACCGCCACCGCCGGCTCAGTGCGTCCGCGTGCCAGCAACACATTGTGTGGCGTAGCTGTAGTGCCCCGCGGCGCGGTAAAGAGAGGGAGCGTGGCGAGGACAGGGAGGAGCAGACGTCGCATGTCCGCGGGAGGCAAGTCAGTAGCCATGTCGTATCCTCCAAGTGCTGCAAGTTCGTCTTATCCCATGCTATGCGTACAACACACGACCTCTTGCGCTGCCGAAGACGCCATCGCACAATAGCCCTGTTAACATTACGCCGATGAGGAGAACACCACCGGTGGAGAGCTTTGACTGGAATGCGTTCCTGCACCAGTACAATGCCGAGCTGCTGCCTTCAGAGCACGTAGCCGAGATGGTCCGTCACCTGGATGCGGAGGGTGATCTAGCAGCCGCTGTCCAGGCCGGCTGGCTGGGCTAGCCCGGCGCGACAGAAGAGCAGCTGACACGGGCCGAAGAGCGGCTCGGCGTGACTCTGCCGCCCAGCTATCGCGCCTTCTTGGCGGTGACCAACGGCTGGAGGTGTCCGAGCACCATGATCCCCCGGCTCTGGGCGGCCGAGGAGATCGAACGGCTGCATGTCGGCGACCCGGACACCATCGAGGCCTGGTCCGAGCACACCGAGCCGGTGAGTGGGAGGCATAGAGACGACGGCGCGAGCCGAGGGTTATCGGCAGGCAGCAGGCCAGATCGGCTGGTTTGTCAAGGGCGCGGCAGGAACTGCATGACCGGGCCTACAAGTAGGCCCGGTCATGCATGTGCCCAAAGCCGCCAACAGCTACTAGCTAACGGCTATTGGCTACTCCGCCGCCTCGGCCCTTGACGCTCTCACCGGCAGTAATGACGGCTCCACGCGGAGCAGGCGCGCCGGCAGATGGGGCAGCCACCAGTTGTAGCG
>Ga0207416_1000314_pt1 | contig 86912 bp, 89 predicted proteins | sample PaiPotPPM11metaG_FD_184107 | JGI IMG/M metagenome (GOLD analysis project Ga0207416, IMG submission 184107) | Iron sulfur acid spring bacterial and archeal communities from Banff, Canada, to study Microbial Dark Matter (Phase II) - Paint Pots PPM... ... | reverse complement strand
CCCTACGGCGAAAAATGGTGCCGAAGACAGGACTCGAACCTGCACGTCCTTGCGGACACAAGTACCTGAAACTTGCGCGTCTGCCAGTTTCGCCACTTCGGCACGGGACATGGTGGATTAACCAAGCCCTCATGGCCGCCCTCCCCGTGCGGCGCGCCGTGGGAACCGGCGCAGCCAACCGGAGCGTTGTATGAGTTGTATGAATGTAAGAACGAAGACCGCGATCGTCGCAAGCCTCGCGCTCGCCGTCCCGACGGTGGCGCTTGCCGTGGCGCCCGTGCCATACGTTGCGGTACCGCGCGGCGGCGCCGTAATCCTCAATACCGGCTCGACGAATACCTTGGGCTACCGAATCGCCCTCGGGCGAGACGGATCGGCGACGTACGTGCAGCCGGGCAGAGCCCCGCAGCGCGGTCGACTGCCGACAGCCGTCGCGAACAAATTCTGGAGCGACGTGCGATCCGGGATGCCGCTCTCGCAGATTCACGCCGGAACGTGCATGAAGAGCGCCTCGTTCGGCATATCGCTGTTCGTGTGGTGGCACGGTCAACGTTCGAACGATTTGAGCTGCCCGCTGGACGACCGCGCGCGCGGGCTGGCCGCCGACGCGACGACGATCGCAAACGCGCTCGGCATCAAGACGATGTCTAGTCACTTCGTGCCGCTGCCGACCAACGAGCCACGCCACGTGCTCACCACGCCGACGCCGCTCGCAACCCCGTAACGGTTCGAAATTCAGGCGCAGATAGATTCTTTTGGAGCTCTAAAATTCCGTGCCGCTCGTGAAGTGGAAGCCTTCGATCTTCACCGCGGGCAACACGTAGCTGTCGGACCGCGCGAGCTCCTTGGCGAGCTCGCAGCGACCGAGCGCTCCGACAATTGACTCGTTGAAGCGCATGTTCTTCAGCCCGGGGCCGACTTTGCCGTCCTTGATCGAGAACAATCCGTCGCGCGTCATGCCGGTAATGAGCGTCTTTTTTTGATCGACGAGGCGAATGTACCAGGAGCGCGTAACGAGCACGCCGTTTTTGGTCTCTGCGATGAGCTGCTCGATGCTTTTTGAACCAGGCTCGATGACGATGTTCAGCGGCAGCGGCCCTTCGGAATTCGGGGCGGGCAGCGCGTGCCCCGTATTGGCGTGTCTCAACTTTGCGGCGTAGTACGAATCGTACACTACGTCCTTGGCAATGCCGCGCTCGATGAGCGTCACCGGTTGACGCGCAACGCCCTCGAAATCGAACGGCATACCGTCGCCCTTCGGATGCGCGTAATCGTCGCGAATGGTGACGTTGTCGCCGACGATCTTTTCGCTCAAGCGGCCGGCCATAAACGACGAGCCTTCTTCGAAAGGCTGCGCGCCGAAACCGATCCAGGACAAGTAGCCGACGAATTCGTGAAACGCGGGCGGCTCCAAAATGACCGTGTACTTGCCCGGCGCGAGCACTTGAGGATTGGCGCTATCGACGGCCTTCTTGGCGGCGCGCTCGGCCAGCTCCGCAAACGGCAAATCGGCAAAGCTGCGCGCAAAGCCTTCGCCATAGCCGCTCGATGTCTCGCCGATAGCCTTGATGTTGAGCGCCGCGTCCGTCGATTTGAAATAGCGTCGGATCCCCAGGCTGTTGCCGAGCGCGAGTGCGTCTGACCTGCTGGAAACGAAGCCGGCGGCATCCAGCTCGTGGCGGTTCATGACGCGCGCGATTTCGGCCACTGCCGAAGCGCGGGCGTCGGCGCTCAAGCGCGCCGTCACTTCGTCATACGGATGCGGCGGGTCGTGCGGGATCCCGGCAGCCGCCGGCGAGGGGAGACCAGGGAAGTCTTTGTCTTCCGGCGACAGTTTCGCAATCTCCGTCGCGCGTTCGACCACGGCCGCGATGCTGTCGGCATCGAGCTTGTCGGTGGACGCCACCCCGACGCGCTTGCCGAACACGGCGCGGACGCTCAAATTGCGGTTGAGCTCGGAAACATTTTCGTGAATCGAATTGTGCGTGAAGCGCGTCAGCGCCGAATCGCTCACATACAGCAGGGCCTCAGTTTGGTCGGCTTGCGAGCGCGCAAAGACGCGCTCGAGAATCGCCTCGAGCTCGCCCCGATCGGAGGTGATCTCACCCAACATAGCCGACTCCCACTTCGACGTTGCGGAAGCGCGCGGGCGAGGCGCCCTGGCAGGAGCGGGCGGTCTGCAGCGGCTCGCCCTTTCCGCAGTTCGGCGTGCCCCACGCCACCCACGACCGCTCGTCGCCAATCGCATCGCACGAGTTCCAGAATTTCGGCGTCATACCCGCATAGGTCGGGTTCTTGACGAGCCGGCCTTTTTTGCCATCTTTGATCTCGTAACCGATCTGGCAGCCGAATTGAAAATTCAGGCGCTTGTCATCGATCGACCACGAACGATTGCTCTCCATGTACAAACCGTTTTTTATGCCGTCGAAGAGCGCGGCTTCGGGAGCGGCGCCGGGCAGCAGGTTGACGTTGCCGATGCGAATCATCGGCAGGCGCCCCCAGTATTCCGAGCGCACGCAGCCGCTCACCGGCACGTTGACGACACTTGCGGTATCGCGCCCCGCCATGTAGCCAACCAGCGTGCCGTTGCGGATGAGATCGACGGACCGCGCCGGCGTGCCTTCGTCGTCGTAACCGTGCGTGGCGAGCGCCTTCGGACAGGTCATATCGCAGACGACGGTGACGATGTCGCTCCCGTAGCTGAAGCTGCCGCACTTGTCAAGCGTGGCAAACGACGTGCCGGAAAAATTGGCTTCCCAACCGAGCACGCGATCGAGCTCGAGCGCGTGGCCGATGGACTCGTGGATTTGCAGCGACACTTGGTCGCCTGACAAGACAACGTCCATCGTGCCGCTCGGGCTTTGCGGAGCGGTGAGCAGCGCGACCGCCTCCTCGCCGACGCGTCGCGCGTTGGCCAGCAGATCGGCCGCGTTGATGATTTCGTAGCCGCCCGTTTGGTACAAGCCGCACGTGCCGGGGAAGATGCGGTCCTGTGCGTCGCCGTCCCCTACCGCGAGCGCATGGACCGCGCTGCCGCACTGCAGCAGCTCTTGGTCGATGAGACTGCCTTCGGTGCTCGCAAACGACTTGAACGTGCGCCACACGTCCAACCAGGCGCGGCCGACCGTTACGCCTTTCGCCGCGCGCGCTTCGGCTTCAACGTCCATAAGATACTTGACGCGGTCGCTGAGGCTGACCGTTGCCGGATCGATTTCAAACTGCGTACGATACGCTCCGACCTGCTTGCCGGCCGGCAAGAGCGTGATGCGCTGATTGCCTTTGACGCGGGCGCTCGCTTTTGCGATGTCGACGGCGAGCGCGGCGATGCGGTCCACCTCAGCGTCGCTGATCACCGCGCTGGACGCGAATCCCCACGCGCCTGCGTAGAACGCGCGCACCGAAAAACCCGCGCTTTCGGCGTCGGACAAACCGTTGACGACGCCGTTGCGGATTTCCAGATGCTCGTCGCGCACCAGACCGAAACGGACGTCCGCATAGTCTGCACCATGGCTGACCGCCGTGTCGAGGGCACGCTGAGCTTCGGACTCAAACTTCACGAAATAGCTTCCGGTCGTCTAAAGACGACCGCTCCAACCCGTCGCTGCGCTGCTCGCGGTTGTCCAAAAGGCGACCGCTATCCGCCCCGGCTCCATATGGAACTTCATCCCAGGCGATTCCCATCCCGCCCGAACAGCGGGTAGCGTCCTTCCGGCCTGCGAAGTACGCTGCATGTTCAGGCCGGAGAACGGCGAGCTCGCTCAGCCGGACGCTTCGCTTGTGCCTGCCGTGGTGAAGGCGTTCAAAGTCCTGGCGGCGCTGAACGATGCCGACGAACCTCTCGGCACGTCCGAGCTATCCCGTCGGTTGAAGCTCGGCAAGAGCACCGTTCACGGGCTGCTCACGACGCTTGCGAGCCTCGGCATGCTGGAAGCCGTCAATGGCAGCAAGCGCTACCGGATCGGCCGCGGCATCCGCGCGCTGTCCAGCCGCGCGGGCGGCCAGCGCGATCTGCGCGGGATCGCCAGGCCTTGTCTCGAGCGCCTCGCCGCGGCCACTCAACAGACGGCCTTCTTGGGGGTGCCGGCGGATTCGCACGTCACGATCTTGGACATGGTCCACGGCAGGCCAACGCTCTCGATTTCGGCACCAGTCGGCTCGTCGATCCCGCTTTTGGCCGGCGCCGTCGGCAAGGCGATCGTTTCGACCTGGGAACCGCAGCGGCGCGAAGCGCTGCTTGCCAAGCAGGTGCTCCCTGCTTTCACGACACGCTCGATCGTGGACGCCGTCGCGTACCGCCGCGCGATCGAGGAAACGCAGCTGCGCGGAGCGGCGCTTGACGTCGACGAGTATGTCGACGGCATGCGCGCGGCGGCCGCACCGATTTTCGGGCCGCCGCGCGAGCTGGTCGGCGTGATCTGGGTGGCCGGGTTTTCGCGGCACATCGACCGCTCCCGCCTGCTCGCGCTGGTCGACGAAGTGGCGCGCGCGGCCGGCGAAATCACGCGCCGCCTTGGCGCCGCGCGCGACGTCGGCGCAACTACGTAGTCTTCATAGATTTGGCGGCGTACAGCGCCGCATCGGCGCTTGCGATCGCCGCCTCGATACTCGCCTCCGACGTAAACGCCGCAACGCCGTAGCTCACACGCAGTTCGGGTAAGCCCGCATTCGCTTCGCGTGCCGATCGGTTGACCGCTCCGTTGAGCCCCTCCATCCGCCGGCTCGCCAAGTCTTCGGGCGCGCTTGCCATCACCACGACGAATTCGTCGCCTCCCCAGCGATACACGAGATCGTTCGAGCGCACGATGGCGCGCAGGCCCTCCGCGACTGCGCGCAGCGCGCGATCGCCGGCACCGTGGCCGAGCGAGTCGTTCAGTGGCTTGAGACCGTCCAAGTCGGCGACCACGACGGATCCCGCCCTGATGCCGATCGCTGCGGCGCCGCGAAAGGTGACGTCGAACGAATAGCGCGTGAGCACTTCGGTGAGCGGATCCGAGTGCAGCGCCGCTTCCGCGCGCTCGTGCTCCACTTTGAGAAATGCGTTGGTGCGCTCGAGTTCGCCGCGCACGAAGTCGACGATCACGACAAGCGTACCGAAGCCCAGCACGAATTCGAGCATCCCGTCGAGCATCGCGGTGATGGTGTAATAGTAGGGGCTGAGGGCGTGGTGATTCGCCGTGTAGTACAAGACGGTCGGCGCGTGCGCCACGTAGTCCAGGCACAGCAGGACGAGCCCCGCGGCGACGATGCGCAGCCCCGGACCCGCATCCGACCTGCGCATTGCGGGCCATAGCGCGGCGAAGCAGGCCGCCCAACCGATGCCGATGATGCCGCTGTGGATGGCGAACGGCACGCTGAAGTCGTGCAGCGCGGGGCCGGCGAGCATGCCCGCCACGATCCCGCTCGGCACGACCAAAAGCGTCGTGTAGCGCGACGGCGGTCGGTTCCGCGCCGTCGAGTAGCACGCGGCGTAGATCGATACGATGGCTGCGTACTCCAAGAAGAAATACGCGAACGCCAAAATGCCGCCGAATCTACCGGCGCGAAACGCAAACAGGATAGCCAGCAACGCAGCCGCATAACAAGTCCAGCCGGCAGTCCAAAACGGCATCATGCCGCGGCGGACGGCACGCGAAACGAAGTACGAGAGCAATGCGATCAGCGCCGTGCCGACCACCTGAAAAACCAGCGCGACGATGCTCGTCGCGGTTTGGAGGTCGTGCAGCTGCGACGCGAGCGTCATGCTGACGGGGCGCCGACCTCGATCAGCGAACCGCCGTCGGGCTGCGCGTGGCTAAGAGCGCCTGCTCCAGATCCTCGATGATGTCGGCCTGGGCCTCGATGCCCACGGACAGCCGCAGCAAGCCATCTGTGACGCCGCGCGCCTCGCGCAGCTCCTTCGGAATCGATCCGTGCGTCATGTTCGCCGGGTGGCAGATCAGCGATTCCACGCCGCCCAGGCTTTCGGCGAGGGAAAAAACCTTCGTCTTGGCAGCGAATGCTTTCGCTCGCTCCGCGTCGCCCTTGAGTTCGAACGACACGATGCCGCCGAAGCCGCGCATCTGCCGCTTGGCAAGTTCGTGCTGCGGATGCGAGGGCAGCCCAGGGTAATACACCCGTTTCACCTCGGGATGATCGTCGAGATACGCCGCCACGGCGCGCGCGTTGCGCTCGTGCTCGCGCATTCGCAGGCTCAAGGTCTTCACGCCGCGCAGCACCAGAAAGCAATCGAACGGCGACGGCACGCCGCCGACCGAATTCTGGTGGAACTTCACAATGTCGTGCAGCTCTTGTTTGTTCGTCGCGAAAAAACCGCCGATGGCGTCGGAGTGCCCGCCGATGTATTTCGTGGTCGAGTGCACCACCATATCGGCGCCGAGCTCGAGCGGGTTCTGCAGATAGGGCGTGGCGAACGTGTTGTCGACGACAAGCAAAGCGCCGCGGCGCTTGCAGATCCCCGCAATCGCCTCGATGTCCGCGAGCTTCAGCAGCGGATTGGTCGGCGATTCCAACCAGACCAGGCGCGTCGCGGCGTGGATCGCGGCGTCCACATTGCGCGGCTCCGAAACGTCGACATAGGAAAACGCCAATCCGTAACGCGAGAGAACCTTATCGAAGAATCGAAACGTGCCGCCGTACAGGTCGTCGGTGACGACGACGTGATCGCCCGCGGATAAGATGTTCATCGTCGCAGCGCTGGCCGCCATGCCGCTTGCGAAGCACAGCCCGTAACGCGCGTTCTCGAGCGAGGCCAGGCACTGCTCGAGGGCCACGCGCGTCGGATTCACGGTGCGCGAATAGTCGTAGCCCTTGTGCAAGCCCGGTGCGGCTTGCGTGTAGGTCGAGGTCTGATAAATCGGCACGACCGTTGCGCCGGTGGTCGGGTCGGCTTCTTGGCCGACGTGGATGGCCTTGGTCGAGAATTCCATGCGTCGCTACGTCCCCGAAAGATACGCGATCAGGTCCATTTTCGTCAGCACGCCCGACGGCAGGTTGCGGTGCGATACGACAATCGCTGCGTGCCCCAGGGTCAGCTCCTTGTATGCCTTCTCGACGGGCTCGCGCTCGTCGATGACGGGAAATGGCCGCGCCATCACCTCTTTCACGTGCTTGTGAACGATGTCGCCCTGATCGTAGACGAGCTGCATCACCGCGACTTCATTCATGCTGCCGACGATCGAACCGCCGGCATCCACCACCGGCAGCTGCGAGATTTGATATTCTCGCATGAGCTCGATGGCGCGCTTGACGGAGTCCTCGGCCGACAGCGTGATGAGCTTGGGCAGCTGACCTTTTGCACGCAGCACCTCGCCGATCGTTGCCGCGCGCCCCTGCTCCCCGAGAAAGCCGTTGGTCTTCATCCACTCGTCGTTGAAGATCTTGGTGAGATAGCCGCGACCGTTGTCCGGCAGCAGCACGACCAGCACCGCCGCGCGCGGCAGCTCGCGAGCGACTCGCTGCGCCGCGACGACCGCCGTGCCCGACGATCCGCCGACCAGCAATCCTTCTTCGCGGCAGATGCGCCGCGTCATCAAAAATGAGTCCTTATCCGAGACCCGCTCGATGCGATCGATCGATTTCAGGTCGACCGTCGCGGGCAGAAAGTCCTCGCCGATGCCTTCCACTTTGTACGACTTCGCCGTGTCGCCGGAGTAAATAGAGCCCTCCGGGTCGGCGCCCACGACCGTCAACGTCGGCTTCTGCCTCTTCAAGAAGTGCGAGGCGCCGGAGATCGTGCCGCCGGTGCCGATGCCGCTCACGAAGTGGGTCAGTTTGCCTGCGGTCTGCTCCCATATCTCCGGCCCGGTGGTCTCCTCATGTGCCTTTGGGTTGAGCAGATTGGCGAACTGATTCGGTTGGAATGCGCCCGGAATGTCGCTCGCCAATTTGGCCGCGACGCCGTAATAGGACTCAGGGGAGCTCGCCGGCACGCTGGTGGGCGTGACCACGACCTCCGCGCCGTAGGCGCGCAGTAGGCGAAATTTTTCGTCGCTGACCTTGTCGGGCATCACCAAGATGCAGCGGTAGCCTTCGATCGCGGCGACCATCGCGAGACCGGTGCCAGTGTTGCCCGACGTCGCCTCGATGATCGTGCCGCCGGGTTTGAGGAGGCCGCGCGCTTCGGCGTCGCGGATCATGGCGAGCGCCGGCCGGTCCTTCACCGAGCCGCCCGGGTTCAGGTACTCGACTTTGGCGAGGGTGGTGCACGCCGCCCCATCCATGACGCGATGCAGTTTGACAAGCGGCGTGTGGCCCACGACATCCAACGCCGACTCGTAGTAGCGCATGCCGTCGTCGCGCAAGGGGCCGAGATCGGTGCGCGCGGCGCGATCTGCCGTCTTCACGAGCGGCTCTTTTGGACCCCGGCGAGGCGGCGACCTTGTATTACTTCAGCAGCTGTACTGCGGCACCGGAGACGTTCGGCGGCAACGGGACGTAATCGACCGATGCCGCGTACCGCTGCCCATCGGTGAGCAGCCACCTGAAGAGATCGTGGAGCGCTTTTTGTTTCGCGGCATCGGGGTAACGTTTGTATAACAACGCCCATGAATATCCGGCGATCGGATAGGCGTGCGCGCCGGGCTGGTTCACGATGGAAAAATCGTTTGCCGAAACGTTCGGTTTCGCCGCGGCCGCGGCTTTCACCGATTCGAGCGACGGCAATACGAAGTTGCCGGCCTTGTTCTCCAGTGCGGCGAACGGGATGTCGTTTTGCATCGCATATGACAATTCGATGTAGCCGATGGCGCCGGGCGAGTTGCGGATCTGGCCCGCGACGCCTTCGTTGCCTTTTGCGCCGACCGCCGAAGCCGCCGGCCACGTCACCGTCTTGCCTTTGCCCGATGCACGCTTCCATGCCGGGTTGACGGCGCTCAAATAATCGGTAAAGATGTAGGTCGTGCCGCTGCCGTCCGCGCGATGCACCACGATGATCGGCAAACTCTTGAGGTGAGCCGCCGGGTTGAGCTTGGCGATCGCGGGATCGTTCCAATCCCGGATCGCGCCGAGGTAGATTCCCCCCAACACGTCGGGAGCCACGCGGAGGTGGGCCGGCGCGCCGGGCACGTTGTATGCGACCACGACGCCGCCCAGCGCGACCGGAATCTGCACGACCGCCGCAGCGCCGCCCGCTACCGCCGCCAATTCCTTTGCTCCCATCGGCACGTCGGTCGCACCGAAGTCGACCGTTTTCTTGGTGAACTGCTCGATGCCGCCACCTGAGCCGATGGATTGATAGTTCACCGACACGGCCGGGTGCAGCTGCGAATATTGATAGAACGCGCGCGAGAATAGGGGATAATCGAACGTCGAGCCCGCACCCACAAGCTGGCTCGCCGCACCACCGCTTTGCGGCAGCTTTCCAGATTGCCCCGCACAGGCGGCCGCGAGGGTTGCGGCGACGAGCAAGGGCGCAATGCAACGCTGGCTCATCCGAATCTCCCCGTGATGTAGTCTTCGGTTCGCTTATCTTTCGGCGTGGTGAAGAGCTTGGACGTCTCGTCGAACTCGATGAGCGCGCCGGGCGTCGATTCGCCCGCCAGCAAAAAGCCGGTGTAGTCGGAAACGCGAGCGGCCTGCTGCATGTTGTGCGTGACGATAATGATCGTGAAAGCGCCCTTGAGCTCACGCATGAGGTCTTCGATCTTGGTGGTGGAGATCGGATCGAGCGCCGACGCCGGCTCGTCCATGAGCAGGACATCCGGCTCAACGGCCAACGCTCGGGCGATGCACAGGCGCTGCTGCTGGCCGCCCGACAGTGACGTTCCGCCATGCTGGAGCTTGTCCTTGACCTCATCCCACAGCGCGGCGCGCCGCAGGCTTCGTTCGGCGACGTCATCCAGCGTCATGCGATCGCGCACCTGGCCCGACAAGCGTGCACCGGCCACGACGTTGTCGAAGATCGACATCGTCGGAAAAGGGTTGGGGCGCTGAAACACCATGCCGATGCGCTGCCGCATGTGGGTGGGATCCACACCCGGAGCGTACAGGTTCTTTGCGTCGAGCAGCACTTGACCCTCAACCCGCGTGTTCGGCACCACCTCGTGCATGCGATTGAGACAGCGCAGCAGCGTCGATTTTCCGCAGCCGGACGGTCCGATGAGCGCGGTGATCGCGCCCGCTTCGAAGCGGATGTTGACGTCTGCCACGGCCTGGTGCGACCCGTAGTAGGCGGAGAGTTCACGGGTGACGATTTCCGACGCCATCGGCAGTCCCTAGCGAGCGAACTTCGCGCCCAGCACCAGGCGCGCGGCGAGATTGAGAGCAAAGATGACGAAGATGAGCAACAGCGCGCCGCCCCAAGCGACCTGCTGCCACTCGTGGTAGGGTGAGATCGCGTATTGGAAGATGACGAGCGGCAACGCGGCCGTAGGGCTCGAGATCGGATTCGACCAGAATTGACTGCCGAAAGCAGTGAAGAGCAGCGGCGCAGATTCGCCGGCGACACGAGCGATTGACAGCAGCGCGCCCGTGGTGATGCCCGGGCGCGCGACTGGGAGCGTTACCAGCAGCACCGCCTTCCAGGTGGGCATGCCGAGCGCGAGCGCGCCTTCGCGGATCGTATGAGGCACGAGGCGGACCGCTTCTTCCGTAGTGCGCACGACGATCGGCAGCATGATGATGCCGAGCGCAACCGAGGCCGAAGCACCTGAAAAGTGATGCGTCGGCAGCACCACGAGCGCGTACGCGAAAACGCCGATGGCGATGGACGGAACGCCGGTGAGGACGTCGCTGAGAAAGCGGACGGCATCGGCAAGCCGGCCGCGACCGAAGAGCGCCAGGTAAATGCCTGCCAACGCGCCGATCGGAATGGCGACGACCGAGGCCAATGCGATGACGACGACGGAGCCGAGGAGAGCATTCGCCACGCCGCCGCCCGGAACTCCGACCGGCCGCGGTAAATGGGTGAAAAACGAAACGCTGAGCGCGGGCGCGCCCTTGCTGACGACGTACAGCACGACGACGACAAGCGTCGCCGCGGCGATGCCCGCGGACAACGCGGCCAGCCCGATCATGAACGCGCTCCAGGCTTTGCGCAGCGCTAGGCGGTTCATCCGCGAGCCGCCCGTCGCTCGGTTGCGACCTTACGCACCATCAGACGCGCTCCGGCGTTGATGATGAAGCTCACGATGAACAGCAGCGCCCCGATCTCGATGAGCACGGCGAGGTACTGTTGACCGGTGGCTTCGGTGAATTCGTTTGCGAGCACGCTCGCCATCGTATAACCGGGCGCGAACAGCGACGCCGAGATCGCGGGCTTGTTGCCGACCACCATGACGACCGCCATCGCCTCGCCGAGCGCGCGCCCGAGCGCAAGCACCAGCGCGCCGATCACGCCGGATCGCGCATACGGCACGACCGCCTTCGAAAGCATCTCCCAGCGCGTAGCACCCAGCGCGAGCATCGCTTCGCGCTGCTCGATCGGCACCGCGTTAAACACGTCGCGCGAAATCGCGGCGACGGTGGGCAGCACCATGATCGCGAGCAGCATGCCGGCCGTCAGCACGCCCACGCCGTAGAAATAGCCCTGAAAAAGGGGCAAGAAGCCCAGCGACTTCGAGAGCGCCGGCTCGAGATAGCCGCGCATGACCGGCGCCAAAACAAATAAGCCCCACAGCCCGTACACGACGCTCGGTACCGCCGCGAGGAGCTCGACGAGCATGCCGGTGGGCTGGCGCAGCCAGCGCGGTGCAAGATCCGATAAGAAGAGCGCCACAGCGATGCCGATTGGGCCGGCGACCAGCAGCGCGATCGCGGATGTGACGAGCGTGCCGAACACGAACGCGAGGACGCCGAAGCTGCCGTCGTTCGGGTCCCATTTCGCGTTGCCCAACACGCGCAGGCCAAGCGACGAAATGCCCGGCCACGCGGCGACGATCAGCTCGACGAACAGCGCGACGACAACGAGCAGCACGAACCATGCGGCGCCGAGCAGGACCGTTTGGAACAGCCGGTCGCCGAAGGGCGAATGCCCGCGCCGCACCTTGCGCGAAACGCCGGCGTACGCTACGGATTGAGTTTCGACGCTCTGCCGCTGCATCACGCGCGTTTACTGGCTGCCGGTCTTTTCGTGCCCGTGCAGCATCTCATCCGCCTGGGCGATCGCCGTTTTGAACTCGACGACCGAGCGCTTCAGGTTTTTGGGCACACCTTCGACCGTGTAAACCACCCGCTCGCAGATGTTGGTCGAATGGTCGGCGATGCGCTCGAGATACGACGCGACGAGGATGAGATTGCTGCCGCGGCTGATCGCCGTTGGATCTTTGATCATGATCTCGATCAGCTCGCGAAAGATCTTTCTGTACAGCCGATCGACCTCATCGTCCTTAGGCGGAACGGCGTGGGCGAGCGCCGCGTCGCGATTGGCGAACGCATCCAGCGATTCCCGGACCATTTCGCGCGCCAGTACGGCCATCTTCGGGATATCGACGAGCGGCTTGAGCGGCGGCTCGCTGCCGAGATTTTTCGTGATCTGGGCGATGTCGCACGCGTGGTCGCCGATGCGTTCGAGATCGATGACGATGTCGAGCATCGCCGCGATGACGCGCAGATCGGAGGCCATCGGCTGCTGCAGCGCGAGCAGGTTGAGGCAATTCGACTCGATGAGGACGTTGAGATCGTCGATGTAATCGTCGAAGCGCAGGATCTCGTCGGCAAGCGCGATATCCGCGCGCGTCAGCGCGTCGACGGCCTTGGCGATCGCCTCTTCGACGAGGCTGCCCATGCGCAGTACGTCCTGCTGCGTTTCTTCGAGGATGCGGTGAAAATTTTCGCGGCCCACGGTCTGCCTCCGTTAGCGGGGGAACCGGCATAGAAACTGAGAGCCGGCGTTCAATTCACTCAGCGCCATCACACTTCCGCCGTGCAACTCGACGATGTGCTTGACGATGGCGAGCCCGAGCCCAGTTCCCGAAATGTTGCGGGCGCGCGATCGGTCGACGACAAAGAAACGTTCGAACAGGTGCGGCAGGGCGTCGACCGGTATGCCGCAGCCGGTGTCGTCGACGGCGATCTCGAGGCCGTCGCCTACGGCGCGCACGGACGCGGTGACTCGTCCGCCCGACGGGGTGTTGCGCAGCGCGTTGTCGATGAGATTCAGCATCACCTGGAAGAGTTTGTCGCGATCGCCTACCATCGAAAGTGGTGCGGGCGGCACGCCGGCGCTCAGTTCGATGCCCAGTCCTTTGGCGCGCGCCGCCTGGGCTGCCACCGCGGCCCGGCACAAGTCCCCAAGCTCCACCGGCCCCATGGCGAGCTGCAGCCGGCCGCTCTCCATGCGCGCCAGGTCCAGCAGTTCTTCGACCAGCGCGATCATGCGGTCGGTTTCGTGCGCGATGCTGTCGAGAAACGTGGCCTGCGCTTGTGCGTCGGCGCCGGCTTGCAGCGTTTCGACCATGATCTTTACCGCGGTCAACGGCGTGCGCAGCTCGTGCGAAACGTTCGACACGAAATCGCGCCGCAGCTCCGTGAGATCGCGCAGCGCGGTGAGATCTTCGACGATGGCGACGGCGTCGCGCCGGCCGTCCGAGCGACCGAGCGGCATGACCTTCACGCGCAAGCGACGCTCGGTGCCGACGTGCGTGACCTCCGCTGCGCTCTCGATGCCTTGGCTCAGCGCAGCGGCCACGCGGCGGTCCAGCTCGAAATTGCGGACGGTTTCGATGAGCGCCCGGCCGACGGCGCGCGCGGCGGGCACCGCGAATATCTCTTCCGCCGCCGAATTGAACGCCGTCACCCGCCCCCGCGGGTTGACGACGATGATGCCGACCGGCACGGCGTGCGCGAGCGCCAGGAAGCGCTGCTGCAGCGCGGCATCGATATCGTTCGGGACACCTGCGGCGCTCATTCGCGGAACACGTAGCCGTGACTGCGTACGGTCACGAGATGGATCGGGTTGCTTGGATCGTCTTCGATCTTGTCGCGCAGCCAGTGCACGTGCACGTTCACCGTCTGCAGATCGCCCTCGAAATCGTAACCCCACACCCGCTCGAGCAGGGTTTCGCGGCCGATGACGTGGCCTTTGTTTTCCAGCAGCACGTGCAGGAGGCGGAATTCTTTCGGTGACAGCTCCACCGGCCGGCCGTGCTTGGTGACGCGATGCCGGCTGACGTCGAGTTCGATGTCGGCGCCGCGCAGCACGTTTTCGACCGGCCCGTTCGAGGTCTTCGCGCGCCGCAGGTGCGCTTTAATGCGCGCGGCGAGCTCGTGCACGGAAAACGGCTTGGTCATGTAGTCGTCCGCGCCGATCTCGAGCCCGACGACCTTGTCGATCTCGCGGTCCTTAGCGGTCAGCATGAGCACGGGCACGCTGGACGTCTTGCGGAGCTCGCGGCACACTTCGATGCCGTCGAGGCCCGGCAGCATGAGATCCAGCACGATGAGGTCGGGTTTCTCGTCTCGCGCCCTGGAGAGAGCGCTCGGACCGTCCGCAGCCGTAGAAACGGCGAAGCCCTGCTGCTCCAGGTTGAAGCGCAGGGTCTTCACGATCGATTCCTCATCATCGACGACGAGGATTTTGGCCGCCTGCCCGGGCCGCTTGTTCACGTCTTTAGCCCCGTTTCGCCGCGGCGCCAAGACGGACCCTCACGGGGTCGCGGCGCTAGTTGAAATCATACTCGAACATCAAGCGGCTGTACGTGAATTCCTGCGGCGCGCCGCTGCTATTCTCGAAGCCGAGGCGGTAGCGGATGGCGAGGCCGTTCCACGTTCCGTTCTTCGCCGTGCCGGTCGGGAAATAGGTGGTGTCGACGTCGGTTTCCGCTTGATCGTTGATCGGCGTCCCCTTCACGGACGTGTAGAGATAGTAGTTCGCGCGACTAGCGATGACTCGCAATCTCCGGTCCGGCGACCAGTAAGTCGCGGCCGCCTTGATGGCGTGCCCGGACCCGTCTTCGACCAGACCTGTGAACATTTGCGTGGTATACAACGGATCGGTCTGATACGAGGACGTGTACGGCGACGCGATGCCGCCGCCGCGAAAGAAGCCCGCGCGCAGCGGGATCAAGTTGTAGGCGAGCGAGACGTCGAGATGCGGGCTCGCGACGCCGAGCTGTTCGCCGGTGAAATTCGAGGCAACCTTCCCAACGAGCGCCGAACCGTTGCTGACTTCGTTGCCCAGCTGGAAGTTGAAATACGGCTGCACCATTCCATCCTTAGCGTTGCGGAACTTCAATTCGCCGTATGCGAGGCCGGCGATGTCGTAGAAATTATTGTACCACAGGCTTGCGGTCACCGGTCCGCCGGCATAGGTGCCGTTAAGGATGAAGACGCCCGGCGACGGCGCCGTCGTCATGAGCGTATGCTCGGTGAAGTATGCGTCGGTTCGGTTTTTGAATCGATTGAGTCGATCCATAGTGAACGTGAACGGACCCAACTTCTCTGACGTGATAAGCCCTTCAAACGTCGAGGGGATTATGCGCGAATCCGATGGCGGGACCCAAGGCGTGTTCACGAGCATGGCGCCGAACTTGCCTTGAACCCCGGGCGCGCGATAGCTGAGGTACGCTTCGCCGAGCGTCGTGAGCACGGTGCCGGGCACCGTCACGTCCACCAGGTTGAGGTCGGTGCTGTTCAAGCCCAGCGGTTGCGCGGTGAACAAACTCGCGCCCGCGCCAAGCCCAGCTCTTTCGGTGGTCTCGAAGTGGAGCTTGCCGCCGAGCGCATACGCCCGGCGGTTTTGTCCAACCCGTTGCGTGCGCGTGAAATAGTAGTCGCGGACGAAGCCGCTGAAATGGACCTTGCCGAAACCGAGGGGCGAGGCGGACGTAGCCGCTGGCAGCGCCGTGCAAAGCGTTGCGACAATGGCGAGCCCGCCCGCGACCCGGCCGATCGATGTGTTCATGTGTCCTTTCTTGCGGAGGCTCGGCGATTAGACGTGAACGCTCGCGAGCGCGCGATCCGCTTCAGCCTGCACGTTAGCCGGCAAGCCGACGTAATCGACTTTGGTCGCGAACGCTTGCCCCGACTTGACGAGCCAACGGAAGAGCGCAACTAACTGCGCGCCCTTTGCTCGATCGGGCTGGTTCTTCCACAGCATCGCCCACGAATAGCCGCTGATCGGGTAACTGCCCCTGCCGGGCTCATTGACGATCGAAAAGTCCTGCGCGCTGACGTTCGGCTTTTGCGCAGCGGCCGTGCGGACGGAAGCGATGGACGGCAGCACGAACGCGCCGGCGCGATTTTGGACGGCTGCGTACGATATGTTGTTTTCCAGCGCGTAGGCCAACTCGATGTAGCCGATTGCACCCGTCGTGTTGCCGATCTGGCCGGCCACGCCTTCATTGCCTTTCGCGCCGATGGACGACGGTGCGGGCCAGCTGACGACCTTCCCGGTACCGACGCTTTTCGCCCAGTCGGGGCTGATGTGGCTCAGGTAGTCCGTGAAGATGTATGTCGTACCGCTGCCGTCGGCGCGATGAACGACGATGATCGGCAAGTTCGGAAACGCCGTACCTGGATTGGATCGTGCGATAGCCGGATCGTTCCAATTCGTGATTTTGCCGAGAAAGATGCCTGCCAGCAGCTCGGTCGTCAGGCGAATGTGCGGCGGTGTGCCCGGCACGTTGTAGGCGATCGCCTCGCCGCCCAGCGTCACGGGCACCTGAACGACCGGTCCGTTTGCGGCCAGAGCGGCTGCGGTCTCTTTTGCATTCAGCGGCACATCGGAAGCGCCGAAATCTACGATCTTTTTGGTGAATTGCTCGATCCCGCCGCCCGAGCCGATGCTCTGATAGTTCACGGTGACGCTGGGATTGTTTCGATTGTATTCGTAAAAGGCGCGCGAGAAAAATGGATAGTCAAACGTAGAGCCGGCGCCGATGATCTGGGTGTCGGCAACTGCCGCGCTCGCGAAGAGCGGCAGCACGGCGATGACAGCGATAGCGATGCGAAATTTCACAGCTATAATGGCTCCTTAGGTTCGTTAGGGGTACGCGCACAGGGTAGCATCGGGCGCTTAAGCGCCGCTTATCTAAAGGTTAAGGAATGATGATGGAACGGTGGTCGTCCTCAGGTTGGGACGACCGCGTAAGCGTGGTACGCCCACGAATACCAGACGCCGAACGCGTTCGCGGCAACCGAATAGGCGACGAGCGGCACCCACAGCGCGCGCGGCACGCGCGTGATTCCTCGCGCCACAAGCGGCACGGTGAAAGCGACAAAGTCCAGGCTGTGCCGCATGCCGAACTGCTCGAAGCCGTTGACGTAGTACAGCAGCGACGGCACCGCGACGAGGACGAGCGCCGCCCACAGGGCCCGGGTTTCTTTCGATCGCCAATCCGCGGCGAGGGCGAGAACGAGAGCCGGACTTGTGAGCGTGAGCGAGACGCCAAAACCGGAGAGATGGACCCAGGGAAACTGGCGCGCGTATTCCGGCGCCAGCAGCAAAAAGCTGTAGAGATTGAACGGCAGGTATTGGAGGCGGAACGGGCTGCCTTCGGGCTGGCCGACCAGATCGTGGTGATACCAGGCGGTGTAGCCTACGTCGGCGATCGTGTCGTAGCGCAGGTAATTGTAAACGAAGTACGCGAGCAAGAGAGGCGCGACGCCGGCCGCGAGCCAGGCGAGCCGCTTGGATGATGCGGCGCGATCGTCGGCCCATAGCCACCATGCGAGCGGCAGGAGCGCGAGGATCGCCGGCAAGCGGCACAACGCCGCAGCCATGACGAGTAGTCCGACCAGCCATGGCCGTCGATGCCCGTACCATTCGGCCAGCGCGAGCGCAACGAACATCGCGGCGCTTATCCCCGCGAACATCCAGACCGCGCCGAACGCCGTGCACCACCACATCGCGGTGCCGAGCGCGAAGAAGGCCAGCAGCGCAAGGCGCCGGCCGCGCGCGATTCCCAGGCGGCCCGCCACCACGTCGATTGCCGCGACCGCGATCGCCGCGCAGATGACGCAGACGAATTCTTGGCTCGCGCGCGCGCCGAGCGCCGCCACGAACGGCAGCATGAGCAAGCCGGGCAGCGGCGCTTCGATGATGTAGTAGTGGCCGTTGACGAGCACGGCGTCCACCGCCGGCCCCGGATTGAGAATCCACAAGTGACCGTTGAGCCAGCCATTTGCCATCAGTGCGTACGCGTCGTAGACGGTTCGCTTGAATCCAGATGAGGCCAAATACACCAGCAATGCAACGACGAATACCGCGAGGGTCTGCGCTTTGAACGCGCCCTCGACGGCGACTCGGGCGCTCGGTGACGTCGTGCTCACCGTTTACTTCCCCGTGGTCGGCGCGGCGAAGATATCCGTCGGCAGCGCACTGGGAAAGCGGTAATTTGAGAATCGGATGGTTTGCGAATAGCCGGTGCGCGCCGAAGGTTGCGCCGCGCCCGCGGCCGGCACGTCTTGGCCGGCCACCGAGCATTTCGCGCTGACCACGATCGGCATCCAGAACTTGTCCGCTGGCCCGAAATCGACGGCGCCGTGACCGGCGCAGGCCGTGCCGCTGACGTCGAACGTCTCTTTGATCGGCAGATAGCGGATCACATCCACATACAGCGCCGTGACAGCAAAGCTGACTTGCGATTTGGCCGTCACCGCATATTCGTACGCGCGCCGCCCGTCGACGATCACCGTGCCCACGTACTTGGCGTCGTATGCGTCGGCGCTCACCAGAAACTGCGTGACGTCGTACGGCCAGGCGTCGCGCTGGAAGACGCGCACGAACGCCGGCACGAGCGGCGAACCGTTCACCGCGATCGTCTCGTTGCGCTCGTCGCCGGCGTCGTTGCGGTAGAGGCGATGGGTTTCCGTGACGACGCGCGTCGGGCCACTGCGCGTCTCGGCGTACTCGACGACGAACCTACCCGGCGGATGCACGCGTTCCATTTGCGCGCGATAGCGCGCGAGCGCCTCGAGCTTCGTCACCGCAAGCGCGGGCGGCGCGAGAAGGCATGCAGCCGCCCCGAGCACGAGTACCGCGAAGCAGAAGGCGGCGCGGCGACTAACCACCGGCCGCCGTCCGCAGTGCGGTTTCGACCGCCGCGAACGCCGCATCGAGTCCGGCGGGGTTTTTCCCGCCGCCCTGCGCGGCGGCGGCCGACCCGCCGCCTTTGCCCTCCACGTGCGCCAGCATCGCGCTCAGCAGTTCTTTCGCAGAGATGCCGCGTTTGACGAGATCCGCGCTGACCGTGACGAGGATCGAAACTTTTTCGCCGGCGGTTTCGGCTACCGCTAAGACGCCGGCCGGCCACCTCGCGCGGATGAACTCGGCGATGTCTTTCGCGCCGGACGCGCCGTCGGCGGGCGCGCGCACCGTCAGGAAAGGAATGTCGCCGGCCGTCCGGACGCCAGCCAAGTAGTCGGCAGCGCGTGCGACGCCGATTTCGGCTTTCAAGGCGGCGATTTGTTTTTCGAGGTCGCGCTGGCGCTGCGCGAGCCTGGCCGCGGCCTCGGAAAGCTTTTCGGCTGGTGCGGTGAGCGCGGAACCGACGTCTTCCACCGTCGAGCGCATCCGTTCGACATAGCGATCGGCTGATTCGGAGACGACGCCTTCGACCCGGCGAATGCCGGCGCCGATCGCCGACTCGGCGAGCAAGACGAAGTGACCGATCTCGCCGGTCGACGCGACGTGCGTACCGCCGCACAGTTCGATGCTGGGTCCGAACTGGACGACGCGCACGCGCTCGCCGTAATTCTCGCCCTTCATGTAAATGGCGCCCATCGCTACGGCCTCGCCGAACGCCACGTCGGTGAACTCCTTCACATGGTAGTCGGCGCGGATGAGCTCGTTGACACGCCCGGAAACCTGCGCGCGATGCTCTTTTGTCAGGTGGCCGACCGGCGAATCGAAATCGAAGCGCGTGCGGTCCGGGTATACCTGGCTGCCGCGCTGCGCGACCGATTCGCCCAAGACTTCTTTGAGCGCGCGCTGCAGCAGATGCGTCGCGGAGTGGTGGCGCCGGATCTCGCGGCGCCAGGCGGGGTCGACGATCGCGCTGACCTCATCGCCCACCGCGATGGAGCCGGTGCGCATCGCGCCGCTGTGAAAGATCCGCCGGTACGATTTGTCCTGATAGTAGACGTTGGTAACCGCGAAGGCCGCGCCGCCGCACGCGATGGCGCCACGATCGCCCATCTGGCCGCCGCGCTCGGCGTAAAACGGCGTCGCATCTAAAACGACGATGCCGCTTTGCCCCGCATCAAGCGATCGCGCAGCGGCGCCGCTCGCGTCGAACAACGCCGCAACCTTGGCCGTCGCCTCCAGCTTGGCATAGCCGACGAAAGCGGAATCCACGCCTGCCAGGTGCTCTGCGGCGGAGCTGTCCGTCGGCGCAACGCCGGACTTCACGCGGACTTCGGCGCGCTTGGACTGGGCGTCTTCGCGGGCACGCTTGCGCTGTTCTTCCATCGCCGCTCGATAGCCGGCCATTTCGACCGAACAGCCCGCCTCGGCTGCGATCTCTACCGTCAGCTCGGGCGGAAAGCCGAAGGTATCGTGCAGTTCGAACACCGCGCGGCCGTCGAGCACCGCTTGACCGGACTTTTTGCGCTCCTCGAGCAGCACTGCGAGGCGCTGCGAACCGCGCGCCAGCGTTTTTTCGAACAGGCGCTCTTCCGCTTCCAGCGTGCCGCTGACCTGCGCGACGGCATCGCGCAGGTCTGGATAACCGTCCGCCAGCGTGCGCACGACGGCCGGCGCTAAGCGCGAAAAGAACCCGGCGGGCATACCGATGACCCGCCCGCTGCGGATCGCCCGCCGGGTCAAGAAGCGCAGCACGTAGCCGCGATCGCTATTGCTCGGCACGATGCCGTCAGCCACCATGAACGTCGCCGCTCGAGCGTGATCTGCGATGATCCGCCGGTGGACCGCACGCTCGTCGGCGGAACGCCTGACATCGCCGTCCGGCGGCAGCGCGGCAATGACGTCTTGATAGAGATCGGTTTCGAAGATCGACGTCTTCCCCGCCAGCACCATGCACAGCCGCTCGAACCCCATGCCGGTATCGATACACGGCTTCGGCAGCGGATGCAGCTTGCCGGTTGCATCGCGGTCGAACTGCTGGAATACGAGATTCCAGAGCTCCACGCCGTCGTAGTGGATCTCCGAACATGGCCCGCACGGACCGGTCGGTCCCATATCCCAAAAATTGTCTTCGCGCTCGCGCGTGACGCGTTCGGCGGGCAGCCCGATATCGTGCCGCCAGATGTGCGCAGCTTCGTCGTCGTCCACGTAGACGGTGGCGCTCAAGCGGTCCGCCGCCAGCCCAAGCGTCTTCGTCAGGTATTCCCATGCCCATGCGATGGCGTCGCGCTTGTAGTAGTCGCCGAACGAAAAATTGCCGAGCATTTCTAAAAACGTGGCGTGGCGGCCGCTGCGACCGACATTGTCGATGTCGTTTTTGCCGCCGGCGACGCGTAGGCAGCGCTGCACGCTCACGACGCGCGGCGCCGGTGCGGGCTCGTTGCCCAAAAAGACGTCGACGAACGGCTCCATGCCGGCGATGGTGAATAACGTGGTGGAAAACTCGTCGGGCACGAGGCTCGCGCTGGGAACGTGCTTGTGGCCCTTGGCAATGAAGAAATCGACGAACGATCGGCGGATCTCTTGGGACGTCATGGTCAGCGGGAATCTTACGCCGCGGGCGGGCCTACTCTTCTTTTAGATATTTTTTGAGTTTTTCGAGCGCCCGCTGTTGCAGTCGCGAGACGTGCATCTGCGAGACGTTGAGCCGCCGGGCGATCTCCGTCTGCGAGACGCTTTCAAAAAAGCGCAAGTATAAAATGATGCGTTCGCGGCGCTCGAGGATGTGAAACGCGCGCTCTAAGTTTGCCCGGTCCTCGAGTAGCGACAGCTCGCCGTCTTCCTTGCCAAGGTAGTCCATCAGGGTGGTGGATTTCTTTTCGCTGTCGAACGAGAGATCCGAATCGAGCGATAGTAAATTGTACGCCTGGCCGAGTTCTTGTGCCTCGATGATTTCTTCATCGGTGGCGTGCAGGTGGCCGGCGAGGTCGCTGACCGTCGCTGAGCGTCCGAGCTCTACTGACAGATTTTCGACCGCACGATTGACGGCGAGGTTGAGCTCCTGCAGGCGTCTGGGCACCTTGACGGCCCAGCCCTTGTCCCGGAAGTAGCGTTTGATTTCGCCGATGATCGTCGGCGTCGCGTACGTCGTAAACTCGACGCCTCGGCCGGTATCGAAGCGATCGATCGCCTTGATCAGCCCGACAGTGCCAACTTGAATCAGATCATCGAGCGCCTCGCCGCGGTTGGCGAACCGCACCGCAAGATAGCGCACGAGGTTGAGGTGCGCCACCACGAGCTCGTCGCGAACCTTGGGATCTCTGGATCGTCCGTAGCTTGCGAACAGCGCGCGCGTCTGCTCGCGATCGAAGCGCGCTTCGAGCTGTCTCGGTTTGGACCCACGCACCTCTGCAGGCTATGTCCGGAGGAGCTTTGTCATCACGAGCTTGGTGCCGGCTTGGGAATCGAGCTCGTACGACACCTCGTCCATCAAGGTCCGAATTAAAAAGAGCCCGAGGCCCCCGGTGGAGCTTTCCGTCTGCAGCGCCGTGCCGTGCAGCGCCTCGACGTGCTGGCCCGGGGCGTCGACGGTGATCGTGATGCGATCCGCCGCGACCTCGGCGGACATGCAGATCTCGCCGTCTTCACGCGCGCTTTGGATATAGCTCGTGCACGCCTCGGCAACCGCGAGCTTGAGGTCTTCTATGTCTTCGATGGAAAACTGCAAGCGGCTGGCGATGCCGGCGATCGCCAGGCGGGCGACGCCCACCCACTCCGCGCTGCTCGGGATGCGCAGCTCGACGACATGGCTGCCGGGGGTCCGTTTCGCCCGCTGTGTGCTCACAGATTGTCGCATGCGGCCTTCTCGGAATCGTAGATGCCGAAGATCTTGACGAGCCCGGTGATATCAAAAATCTTCTTGATCTGCGGATTCGTGCAAACGAGGTTGACCGTGCCGCTGTGCTCGCGGACGCGTTTGAGACCGCCGATGAGCACGCCCAACCCCGTGGAATCGATGTAGCGCACGTTCTCGAGGTTGATGACGAGGGAGTAGTGGCCTTTATCGATCAGCTCGGTGATCGTCTCTTTGACCTTGGGCGACGTGTAGACGTCGATCTCGCCGTTGAGGTCGAGAACGCAGATGTCGCGCTGTTGGCCGTCCAGCTGCCGGACATTGACCTTGATATCCACTCCAGGATCCCTTCTTGTCGTGGCAGGACCGGCACAGCCGGTCCTAGTCGTTTTGCAGTTCGTCGATCTTATGTTTTGCGGCGTGCCTACCGGTCTCGACCGCATCGCTCACGCGGCTTTTTAGTTTCTCGATGTTCTCGCGGCCGCGCTGCTGCAGCGTCTCGGCCTGCGCGCGCAGATCGCCGGCCACGTTGCCGGCCATGTCTCTCAGATCGCTGGCGAGATCGAGTGCTTTGCCCTTGGCCTCCTGCGCCTTGCCGCGTATCATGTCGCGCGTCTCTTCGCCGCTCTGCGGTGCGAGAACCAGCGCCACCGCTGCGCCGACGAGCGCACCGATGGCGAGCCCGGAAAGAAATCCGAGCCCGGAATTGTCGTTATTGTTGCTCATGGTTTTTACTCCTAATGCAATTCGTTACGGCCACTTTTGACCGTTGCCGCCACGCGGCCGGAAAAAAGATTTCGCGCCCTTGGATACGCCCGCCAGGACGCTGACGAAATTCAGCAATGCCGGAGAGATCTTGGCCTGCGCCGCGTCCGCGCTCTTTGCGATGGCGTCGGTCGCCTTTTCGGCGGCTTCGGTGATCCGGCTGACGCGACCCACCATGGCGTCGACGCTTGCCGCGACGCCGCCGACGTGGCCGACGGTCTCCGTGATCGGCCGTTGCAGTGCATCGAGTTGACTTTCGACCTTTCCGAGCGTGCCTTCAGCGTTGCGCAGCACCTGACCTAAGCGCCAGCAGACGAATCCGGCGCCGATCGCGACGATCAGACACGCGATGCCGATGGCGAGCCACATGAAATCCTGCATGGTCATGTTTGCGCTGTCGGGAACCTCCGGTGGGTGATGGCCGGTGGACGACGACCGGAAGGGCCGGACCCCTTCTTTGGGCCGTCAGCCTGTGCCTCCCGCGGCGGCCGGCGTTTGCGCGACCAGTACGCCGCTCAATCTCCGTAGCCGCTCGATTATACCCGGCATGCACAAAAGCAAACGTTCAACCGAGTCTTGCGCCGTCGACCGGCCGAGCGAAAACCGGATGCTGCCGCGCGCGCGCAGGGGATCGAGGCCGATCGCCGAGAGCACGTGCGACGGTGCGAGCGATCCCGACGTACACGCGCTGCCCGTCGATGTCTCGAAGCCCGCCTGATCCAGCGCGATGACGACCGTCTGCCCCTCGATGTCGTCAAAGCGCAGGTTCGCGTTGTTCGGCAGGCGCTGAGCCCGGGAGCCGTTCAGCGCGCTGCCCGGAATGGCCGCGAGCAGTCCGTCGATCAGCCGATCGCGCAGCTTCGAGATGGCCGGCGCGGTGTCGTCGATCTCACGGACGGCGAGCTGCAGCGCTGTTGCCAGCCCGACGATGCCGGCGACGTTTTCGGTCCCGGCACGGCGCCCAAACTCCTGACTGCCGCCGAAGATCAGCGGCGTGCACGCCACGCCTTTGCGGAGATACAGCGCGCCGATGCCCTTCGGCCCTTCGAACTTGTGACCCGATAGCGACAGCGCGTCGAGGCCGAGTTGCTTGACGTTCACCTCAATATGGCCGATGGTTTGCACGGCGTCGGAATGCACGAGCGCGCCGCGTTCGTGCGCGAGCGCGGCGAGTTCCGCGATGGGCTGCAGCGTGCCGATCTCGTTGTTGGCGTGCATGATGCTGACCAGGACCGTATCGTCCGCGAGCGCGGCACGCAGCGCGTCGAGGCCGACGATGCCCGCGCCATCGACGGGCAAGACGGTGACGCGCGCGCCGCGCGCGCGCAACGCTTCGGCGGCGTGGAGGACCGCATGATGTTCGATCGAGCTCGTGATGAAGTGGTTGCCGCGTTTCCGGTGGGCGTCCATGATGCCGAATATAGCTTGACAATCGGCTTCCGAACCGCTGCCCGTAAAGACGATTTCCGAGGGCTTGGCGCCGACCGCCGCCGCCGTCTTTTCGCGCGCATCGTCCAGCGCCGCGCGGACGCGCTGGCCGCTTGAGTGCGGGCTCGATGGGTTCGCGAAATCGCTGCGCAAAAATGGCAGCATTGCGTCCAACGCTTCGCTGCGCAGCGGCGTCGTGGCGGCGTGATCGAAATATGCGGTCGTCATCCGGAACCTGAAACGTTTGTGCACCGGGGCGGCGGCGCCTGCGAGTCGAATCGAATGACCTCATGGATCGCCCGTCGCTTTTCGGGAACTCTGATGCGCGACCGGCCGATGCCGGCCCCGTTGACGAAACGTTGCCGCCGAGCGCACCGCTCGCGGCGCGCATGCGGCCGCGGACGCTGGATGACTTCGTCGGCCAGCGCCATATCGTCGGCGAAGGGACCGCGCTGCGTACCGCGGCGGCGCAGCGGCAATTTCCTTCAATGCTCCTGTGGGGACCGCCGGGCAGCGGAAAAACAACCCTGGCGCGGCTGCTCGCATCCGCCACCGGCGCGCGATTCGTCGGACTTTCTGCGGTCACGGCGGGCGTCGCGGATTTGCGGCGTATCATCGCGGACGCGAAGGCGGCGCGCGGCGCCGGGCGCGGCGGCACGATTCTCTTCATCGACGAGATCCATCGCTTCAACAAGGCCCAGCAGGACGCCGTGCTGCCGCACGTCGAGCGTGGCGACGTAACGCTTATCGGCGCGACGACAGAAAATCCGTCGTTCGAAGTCAACGACGCGCTGCTGTCGCGCACGCGCGTGTTCGTGCTGCAGTCGCTCGGACCCGACGACATCGGGGCGATCGTCGATCGCGCGCTCGGCGATGCCGAGCGCGGTCTGGGCGGTCGCGCGGCGCTGGAGCCGGAAGCGCGTTCGAAGCTCATCGCGCTGGCCGATGGTGATGCGCGCTCGGCGCTGAACGCGCTCGAGCTGGCGGTGCAGATCGCCGGCGCGCGCGGCACGCCCATCGTCGTGGCGCCGGCAGATGTTGAAGAGGCGATGCAGCGGCGCGCGTTGCGCTACGATCGCGCCGGCGACGAGCATTACGACGTCATTTCAGCCTTCATAAAGTCGGTGCGCGGCAGCGATCCGCACGCCTCCGTCTATTGGTTGGCGCGCCTGCTCGAAGCGGGCGAGGACCCGATGTTCGTCGCGCGCCGGCTCGCCATTTTGGCCTCGGAAGACGTCGGTCTTGCAGACCCGCAGGCGATGGCGGTCGCTGCCGCGGCGCACTACAACGCGCATGCGATCGGCATGCCGGAAGCAATGTTTCCGCTGGTGGAGGCAACTCTTTATTTGGCGCTCGCCCCGAAGAGCAACTCCGGATTGCGCGCCTACTCCGCCGCGGCACAGTCTGTTGAAGAGACGGGCACGCTGCCGGTGCCGCTGCACTTGCGCAACGCGGCGACGAACTTGATGCGCCAGCTCGGTTACGGCCGCGACTATCAATACGCGCACGACTTTGAAGGCGGGATCGTCGATCAGCAACACTTGCCGGACGCGCTGAAGGACCGAACGTTTTACCACCCCGGCCCGGCCGACAAACCAAAACGGTAGGAGCGCGCCGCGCGGTCAGCGGGTGGGCGGTTTTGTCGACTTCGACCTCGGCGTCGACTTCGGCTTCGGCGACGCCTTGCGCGACAGCGCGTTGACGGGAACCGTCGCGTGAACGCCGCCCAGCGCACGGAAGTCCTCCGTCTCGGTGTTGTAGATCACTTCCGGCGCGTCGAAGCTGCTGCTCGGCGGTTCCACCGCGTGGACGCCGCCGGTCATCTTCAGGACGTGCGTGTTGTCGTCAAGGCGCATCAGCGGCGCGGTCATGACCCGATCGCCCTGGATCACTTTGACGTGACCGCTCGCGGTGTAGAGTTTTTGGCTGCTTTGCGCCTGGAGCGTCGTGCACGTGAGGGTGATCGGCTCGCCCGAATCACCCAACTTGCGGAACCCGCCGAGCTTGTGCACCACGACATCGCCGACGAGCGTAACGTCGTTGCGCGCGCCGTTGCCCGACGCGCTGTCCGCGCTGAAGCTGCCGTCCGACCCGCTGCCGGAGAGCTGGCCGGGTACCAGATAATCGCCGCTGTCCGTATGGTAGGTAAGCGCCTGGGTGTCGAGGTTGCGACCGGCGCCTGATTGGTAGTGCACCCCGCCGGACAGGTTTGCGACGTGGGCGGAATCGTCGAGCCGCATGACCGACGCGGCGAGCGTCGCGTCGCCCTGGCTCGCATGCACGTTGCCGGTGGCGGTGTAGATGCCGGCGCGGTAATCGTACCGCAGTTGGTCGCTCGTCACGCTGACCGGCTGGCCGGCACGCGGGCCGTGCCCGCCACCTTGGCTGTGGACGACGACGTGACCGATGAGCGTGATGTAGCCGAGCTTGTCGTTGCCGTTCGCGCGGTCAGCGCGAAAGTCGCTGCTCGTCGTCTTGCCCTTGATCTCGCCCGGGATGACGAAGTCGCCGGTTTTTTGGTTCCAGTCGAACTCGGTGAAGCTCAGGCTCAAGCTCCCCAACCGGCTCGAAAAACTGAGCGGAAATGCATCACCCCGCGCCGCGCTCGCCGTGACCAGAGCCGCCGCGCACGCCAGGCCTAGGGCGGCGCCATATCTTTGCATCATCTCTTTAGTATGAGGACCGGAGTGCGACGCCGGATCCGCGCAGCGCGGCTTCGATCGCCTGTCTGCTCAGCGCACCCTCGCGCAGTATGCGAATCGGGTCTTCCGTGCAGTCGACGACCGTGCTTTCTCGTCCGGCGAAAGTGGGACCTGTGATGACGGCGAGCGTGGCGTCGGGCAGCCGATCGAACTCATCGGGCGCGCCCGTAAACGCCGGCCGGCCGGAAACATTGGCCGACGTCGCGGCCAGCGCGCCGGTTGCGCGCAAGATCGCCGCGCACGCATCCGATGCCGGACAGCGCAAGCTGATCGTCGCGCCCCAGCGCGCGGCAGCATCGCACACGCCGGGCTCGCGCAGTGCCACGATCGCAACTGGGCCGGGCCACAATCGCTCTATGACCGCGCGTGCAGCCGGGCTGAGCATTGCGTAGCGCCGCGCGTCGGCCGGTTGGGCGAGGTGAATCGCGAGCGGCTTCTCAGCCGGCCGCTTTTTCGCGGCATACACGGCGTCGACGGCGGCGCCGTTTTCCGGATCGCAACCAATACCGTACACGGTGTCGGTTGGAAAAACGAGCGTTCCGCCGCTCTCTACGCACGTGCGAGCGGCGTTCAGTACGGCTGTGCCGAGCGGTAGCGCCGCGTCGATGATTTGCAACTGCCGGCTCAAGGCAGGTCCGGGATGACCAGCGTCATAAAGCGTTCGGCGCGCATGTTTCGCATTCGGCACCAGCTATTCTTCGCAGGCTTGATGGTCGCGACGGCGGCGGTTTACTCAGCGCTGGTGCCGATCTCGTTCGGCCAGGCGCTCAAGCGCCGCGCGCAGCGCTTCTTTAAGAGAACGCGACCGAACTAACTGACGTTGCGCAGCATGATCAGCTTCGCGTCGCCGGCGCGCAATTCCAAGCTGTGTTCTTCGGAAGATCGCGTCAGGGGCGGGTTAATCGTCAGGCGATAGATGCCGGGTTCGTCCGTGCCGACAAACACCGCCGTTCGCTCCCCGTCGCGCATCGCTACACAGAACGGCGCGTCGGCTGCGATGTAACGCGTGACGTCCTCGTCGAAGACGACCAGCTTGCTGCGCGACGCGACCGGCATCGTCGTGAACAGCGTGCGCCGGTAGTACACGCACGACATCGTCGAACCTGCGACGCGCACGTTGCGCACGCCCACCCATTTCCAATCACTGGGCAGGTGCGGATTGATGTGTAAGCCGTCGACGCGCGGTTCAAAGCCGAGCAGGCCTTCGTACGCCAGCCAGAGGTAGGTCGGCGGCACCCACGGGCTCATCGTCATGCCGCGGCTCTTAAAATTCTGCCCCGACAAGCGCTCCGGAAACAAGCCGGGCACGACATTTTGATACGCCTTCGGATTTTCGACCTCGCTGATCTTCCAGATGTTGCGCATGCCCGACACGAGCCGGCGCGGCGAATAGCTCTTGCTGCTGTACGCCACCCACGCGGTCAGGTTCGGCCACACCCCGCCCAAAAGCTGAACGCCGTGGTCTGGATCGTAGTCCGCCTGATGCTTGCCGACAGTCCGTACGCCGAACGGCGTCCAAAACTCCGGCGCGTAGAGCGTGTCGAGAATCTTGCGTTTGCGCTCTTCGTCGGCGACTCCGAACAGGACGGGAAAGATCTGGTCGCCGGTGAGGTCGTGGTGCGGTTCGCCTTCGGGGTCGATGTTCAGCAGGTACAGGCCGGTGCGGTCGCTGACGAGCTTCGTGTTGATCCCGCGCTTGATGCTGTCGGCCGCGGCGGCGTACCGCTCGCGGGAAGCCTCGTCTTGCATCTCGCGCGCGAGCTGGCTGCCCAGCCGCAGCGCGTAGGCGCATTCGGCATTCACCTCGGTGACCGCTCCGCTGATCTGGCTTTGCGGTATGATATTGCGCCAGCCTGAGATGCCCCATACGTTGGCTTCGATCGAATGCGCGTAGACGAGATCGCCCCGCATCTGCGAGAGAATCCAATCGCAGGCGCCTTTCACCATCGGCCACAGCCGTTCGAGCGTTTTACGGTCGCGCGTGACCGCATAGTGATGGTAGACCGCGCACGCGATCAGCGGCGTGTCGTCGTTGATGTTGAGGTCGTAGTCGCTGCGGCGCGGCGGATCGGCGCACGCCTCGATGAATTCCGTGATCTTTCCGCCGTCTTCGACGCCGTGCTGGGCGATGAGCTCGAGCATGCCGCGCGAAAAATCCGGCGTGATGTAGTCCGAGCCGAGAGCGTACCACGCGACGTCGCGCACGACGACGATGTCCTGCGACGGATCGTTGGTGAACCCGAAGCCGGCCGGAAAACGGTGCTGAACGCGCAGCGTGTTGATCTTCGCCCACTCGATCGCGCGGTTGATCATTGCGTCCGGGGTGCGCACGTAACCGCGCTCGGAGACGCGTTCGTAGAGGGCGGTCGCTTGCGCCAGCGCTTCTTCGCTGGGCGCCGCTTTACGGTAGGTGGCGAGCGCGGCGCGCTCGCCGTTGCCGCTGATCGCCATCATGTAGGCGCTGCGCACCGCACCGCGCGCCGGAACGGTGACCCGATAGGTGCGCGAGAAGCCGCGGTCGGTTGCATACGTCGTCAGCGGTCGTTCCGGGCTGCCGAAAACTCGCACCTCGTCTTCGCGTCCGACGGTCGTCGATACGATGACGTTATTGTGCTCTTTGTGCTCGAGGCGCTTGCTGCGCTGCGTCTGGTCGGGGATCTTGTACGCATTGGGCCAGACGAATCCCGGATAGTGCACGTCGCAGATGATCGCGACGTCCTGCGGCTGCTCGCTCGGGTTTTGGATATCGACAATCATGTGGACGATCTGCAAGTGGTCGCCGTGCATGGGCACGAAGGTGCGCTTGCGGATGTGCAGCCCTTGAGCGGCAAACGACGTCTCTTGGTAAGCGGGCGCAAGCACGGTCTCGAGCGGCGTTGCCTTTTGGCCGTCCACATAACATTGCGTGACCCAGCGGCCGCAATAATATTGGTTGTCGAGCGGGCTCCATAGCCCGCCGACGTCGCTTTGCGGCGTGAGCCGAACAAACGTGTCGTAATTGCCGTAGCAGGCGCCGGTCGTGAGCTTGTCGACCGGATAGCGGTAGGCGATGCTCGGTTTGGCGTTCGGAAGCCCGTTCGCTCGTCGCTCTTGGCCGCGGGATTCGGCTAAAATCGGACGCGCTGTCCCGTGCCGATGACCACGCAGGACATCGGATCGTCTGCGATGATGACCGGGATGCCGGTCACTTCGCTGAGCAAGGTGTCGAATCGGCGCAGGAGCGCGCCGCCGCCGGTAAGGACGAGGCCGCGGTCGATGATGTCGGCGGCTAACTCCGGAGGAGTTTTTTCGAGGACGGCCTTGACCGCGTCGACAATCGCACCGATCGGCTCGGCCATCGCTTCGCGGACTTCTTCGGAGGTGATCGTGACGGTCTTGGGGAGGCCGTTGATGAGGTCGCGGCCGCGGATGTCCATCGTCAGCTCTTGATCCAGCTTGTAGGCGGAGCCGATCGTAATTTTGATGTCTTCAGCCGTCCGCTCGCCGATCATCAAATTGTACACGCGGCGGATGTGACGCGTGATGGCCTCGTCGAGTTTGTTGCCGGCAACGCGAATGGATTGGCTCACGACGATGCCGCCGAGCGAGATGACGGCCACGTCTGTCGTGCCGCCGCCGATATCCACGACCATATTGCCGCTCGGGCCGTCGATCGGCAGCCCGGCGCCGATCGCCGCGGCCATCGGCTCTTCAACGATGTCCACGCTCTTAGCGCCCGCCAGGCGTGCCGCGTCGCGGACCGCGCGTTCTTCAACGGACGTAATCTCCGCCGGGACGCAGATCGTCACGTCGGGCTTCGGCCGAAGCCACGAAAAGAAGCCGTTGTTGCGCGTGACCTTCTTGATAAAGTAGTTCAGCATCGCTTCGGTCACTTCGAAATCGGCAATAACGCCGTCGCGTAGCGGGCGAATCGCTTGGATGTTGCTCGGCGTTTTGCCGAGCATGCGGCGCGCTTCCTCGCCGACGGCGAGCGTCTTGTTCGTGCGCGTGTCGCGCGCGACAACCGACGGCTCGCGCAGCACGATACCTCTGCCGCGGACGTAAACGAGCACGTTGGCCGTGCCGAGATCAATACCGATTTGCAATGGTCTTCCTCTTGCAGAGGCGAGCTTCGCTCGCCGTCGTCATCGACCTGCGGTCGACGGCGTCGCGGAACGGTCAGCTCGTGGAGTACGGCGTCACGATTTTTGGAATCTTGTCCGTGACGCCGAAGTCGGTTCGCGCCGCGACCGGCGCCACCCCGCTGGCGCGAATCGCGCTCGCGCCCAAGCGCGCCAGCTGCTCTTCAAAAAATTCGTAACCGCGGTCGATGTACTCGAGTCCGCCGATCTCCGACTTGCCCTCGGCGGCCAGCGCCGCCAGCACGAGCGCACCGCCGGCGCGGATGTCGGGCGCCTCAACGACCGCATCTTTGAGTTTCGAGACGCCGCGCACCACGGCGCTGCGGCCGGACACTTTGATGTCCGCGCCCATACGCGCGAGTTCGCTCACGTACACAAAACGAGCGTCGAAGATGGTTTCTTCCACGACCGATGTGCCCTCGGCGAGGGCCAGATATGCGACGAACGGCGCCTGCAGGTCGGTTGGAAAACCCGGGTACGGCGCGGTAACGATGTCGGTCGGTTTCCAGCGCCGGACGCCTTTCACGCGCAGCGAAACGCCTTCCCCTTTCACCTCGCAGCCGGTCTCGCCCAGTTTTTGACCGAGGCCGTCGAGCATGGTTGGGTCGAAGCCCGTCACCGTGACGTCGCCGCCGGTAATCGCGCCCGCCATCAGATACGTTCCGGCAACGATGCGATCGGGGACGATGGTGTACTCGGCGCCGTGCATCTTTCGGACGCCCTCGATCGCGATTGTGGAGCTGCCCTGGCCGCGGACGCGCGCGCCGATCGAGTTGAGAAAGTCCGCGAGATCGACGACCTCGGGCTCTTTCGCGGCATTCTCCAAAAGCGTTGTGCCTCGGGCCCGCGTCGCCGCGAGCATGATATTCTTCGTCGCACCCACGCTCGGCCGCGCGAGCGCGATTTTTGCGCCTTCGAGCTGCGCTCCGGTGGCGACGATCGACCCGTGTTCGAGCTTGACGTTCGCGCCGAGCTCTTCGAAGCCGCGCAGATGCAGGTCGATCGCGCGCGGACCGATGACGCAGCCGCCCGGCTGCGGCACCTCGGCACGCCCGAACCGCGCGAGCAGCGCACCGGTAATGTCGAACGAGGCGTTCAGGCGGCTTACGAGCGCGTACGGCGCGGAGTCCGAGTTTACCGATGACGTGTCGATGGCGAGTGTGCCACCGGGCTGTTCGCGTACGCGCGCGCCGAGGCTCTCCAAGATGGCAGCCATGACGTCGACGTCGGTGATGCGCGGTACGCCGTGAAGGATAACCTCGCCCCCGGCCAGGACCGACGCCGCCATGATCGGCAGCGCGGCGTTCTTCGCGCCCGGCGCCGGAAGCGTGCCTTCGAGGCGCCGCCCCCCCTCGATCACCAGCCTGGTGCGGAGCCCATCTAACGAGTCTAACATATTCCTTCTAATTCGAGCTTCGCTCGAAGGGCGCAGCGAGCTTCGCTCGCGCACTACATGGGTTCGAGCTTCGCTCGAAGGGCGCCGCGGACTTCGCTCGCGCACGGCACGATTTGCGAGCTTCGGTCGCGCGCTACCGCGCGGGTTTGTGCGTAACGTCGAGCCGCGCCTGCGCCCACGCGACATCGTGACGCTCGCGCGCATCCTCGCTGCCCCGCTTCTGCGCGAGCGCCTCTTCCGCCCGCTTCAGATCGGCGCGCGCCCGCGCGAGATCGATGTCGGCGCTTGAGAGCGCGGCGTCCGTGAGCACGATCACTTTGTCGGGCAGCACTTCGGCGAAGCCGCCGTCGACCGCAAACTCGATTCGCCGGGTCGCCTTGGCCTCCGTGCCCGCCCCGTCGTGCACGACCATCGCACGCAACACGCCGACCCGCAGCGTCGACAGCATTGGCGCGTGGTTTGCGAGCGCAGCAAAATCGCCCGCGGCGCCCGGCATGACCACGATTTCCGCCGGGCCTTCGAACTTGATGAACGACGGCGTCACGACGGAGAGTTTTGTCAGCAGCGCCACGATGTCACGCTGCGGCCTTCATGCGCTCCGCATTCTCTTTCGCCTCGTCGACGCTGCCGCACATGTAAAAGGCTTGCTCCGGCAGATCATCCAGCTGCCCGTCGACCAACTCTTTGAATCCGGCGATGGTATCCTTTAGCGGCACGTACTTTCCGGATCGTCCGGTGAACGCTTCTGCGACGTGAAAAGGCTGGCTGAAAAATTGCTGGATGCGGCGCGCACGCCCGACGATGACCTTGTCGTCCTCGGACAATTCTTCGACGCCCAAGATCGCGATGATGTCCTGCAGGTCTTTGTAGCGCTGCAGCGTCTCTTGGACGCGGCGCGCCACCGAATAGTGCTCCTCGCCAACAAACCGCGGCTCCAAAATTCGCGAGGTGGAGTTCAGCGGATCGACGGCGGGATAGATGCCGATCTCGGCGATTTGGCGCGACAGCACCGTCGTGGCATCGAGATGGGCAAACGTCGTGGCGACGGCGGGATCGGTGAGATCGTCGGCCGGCACGTATACGGCCTGGACCGAGGTAATCGAGCCTTTGCGCGTCGAGGTGATCCGCTCTTCGAGCTTGCCCATCTCCGAGGCGAGCGTCGGCTGGTAGCCCACCGCCGACGGCATGCGGCCGAGCAACGCCGACACCTCGGAACCGGCCTGCACAAAGCGGAAGATGTTGTCGATGAACAGCAAGACGTCTTTGCCCTGTTCGTCGCGGAAATACTCGGCCATGGTCACGCCGCTTAAGCCCACGCGCAGCCGGACGCCCGGCGGCTCGTCCATCTGGCCAAAGACGAGCGCCGTCTTGTCGATGACGCCCGAGTTTTTCATTTCGACCCACAGGTCGTTGCCCTCGCGCGTGCGCTCGCCGATGCCGGTGAACACCGAATAGCCGCCGTGCTCGGCGCCGATATTGCGGATGAGCTCTTGAATCAGCACGGTTTTTCCGACGCCCGCGCCGCCGAAGAGCCCAACCTTGCCGCCGCGCACATACGGAGCGATGAGGTCGACCACTTTCAAGCCGGTCTCGAACATCACCGTCGTGGGGTCTTGCTCGTCGAGCTTTGGAGCGTCGCGATGGATCGGGTAGTAGTCCGCAGCGGCGACTGGCTTGTTGGAATCGATCGCTTCCCCCAGCACGTTGAAGATCCGTCCGAGCGTGGCTTCGCCCACCGGAACCTTGATCGGCTCGCCGGTGTCGCGCACTTCCGCGCCCCGCACGAGGCCGTCCGTGCCGCCCATAGCGACGGTTCTGACTTGATTGTTGCCGAGCTCGCCCTCCACTTCGAGGACGAGTTTGCGCGACGATCCCGCGGGCGATGCGATCGAGGTGACGAGCGCGTTGTAGATCCGCGGCAGCGATGCCGCGGGGAACTCTACGTCGATGACGTTGCCGAGGATTTGTACGACTTTTCCGGTGGCCGGCATATTTTGTGTTAACCTTTCAGGGCTTCTGCGCCGCCCGCGATTTCCAGGATCTCCTTCGTGATCGCGGCTTGACGCGTCTGGTTCATCACCATCGTGAGCTCGTCGATCAGCTTGCCGGCGTTCTCCGTCGCGTTCGTCATGGCGACCAAGCGCGCGGCGAACTCCGACGTCTGCGTTTCGAGGAGCGCCTGGAAGAGGGTGAATTCGAGATACTTCGGCAGCAGGGCCGCCAAGACGGTTTTGGTGTCCGGCTCGATCTCGAACGCATTTTTGAGCGCGCCGTCCTCCGCTCGCTCGGGTTGCGCTGCTTCGAACGGGCGAGCGATTGGCAGGAGCGCGACAGGCGTCGGGCGTTGCACGGCGGCCGAGATGAACCGGCTCGACACGAGCGTCACCGCGTCGACCGTGCCGGCGAGGAAATCCTCGCTGAGCTTCGCAGCAACCTCGCGCGCCAGCTCCTCGAACGGCTTCGCGCCGAGCGGCCACGTCGCGGCCGGCGCGTACGGCGAGCGACGCAGCTGCGCCCGCGCCTTCGTCCCGATCGCATAGATTTGCGCCTTGCCGGCGCCATGCGCGGCGGCGCCGAGCGCCGCGCGCACGAGATTGGAGTTGAAGGCACCGCACAAGCCCTTGTCTGCGGTCATTACCAAAACGCCGGACGTTTTTGCCTCGCGCGTTTGGAGAAGCGGATGGTCGAGCCGGCCGCCCGCCGAGACGAGCTCGTCGAGCATTTCCCCGATGGCGGCGGCGTAGGGCCGCGACGCGCGCATGGCGGCTTCAGCGCGGCGAATCTTTGCGCCGGCGACCATCTTCATGGCGCGCGTGATCTGCTGCGTGTTCTTGAGGGATTTTACGCGGTCGCGGAGCTGGCGCAGTGTCGGCATCGGCTATGTGCGTGCCCCAGGCGCCGTGCCTTCGGTCTTTGCGAAGCGCAACTTGAACTCTTTGATCGCTTCGTTCAGCCTGGTTTTGGTATCGTCCGACAGCTGCTTGCTGTCGGCGATCGTCGGCGGCACGTCCGCATATGCCGTCTGCAAGAATTCGTAGAAGCGCTGGTGGAAGTCGCGAATGCGCTCGGTCGGCACGTCGGCGAGGAAATCGTTGACGGCGACGTAGATCTGAATGACTTGGCGGTCGAGATCGAGCGGCTCGAACTGCGGCTGCTTGAGTGTCTCGGTGATCTTTTCGCCGCGCAGCAGCTGCGCCTGCGTCGCCCGATCGAGATCAGACGCCAGCTTCGAAAACGCCGCCAGCGCGCGGTACTGCGCGAGCTCGAGGCGTAGCTGGCCGGCTACCGCCTTCATGGCTTTCGTCTGGGCGTTGCCGCCGACGCGCGACACGGAGATACCGACGTCGATGGCGGGGCGGACACCCTGATAGAACAATCCCGTCTCGAGATAGATCTGGCCATCGGTGATCGAAATCAAGTTCGTCGGAATGTACGCGGAGACGTCGCCCTGCTGCGTTTCGATGACCGGTAGCGCGGTCAAACTGCCGCCGCCGAGCTCGTCTGACAGCTTCGCAGCTCGCTCGAGCAGGCGCGAATGCAGGTAGAAGATGTCGCCGGGATAGGCCTCGCGGCCGGGCGGCCGGCGCAGCACGAGCGAGATCTCGCGGTACGCCTGAGCGTGCTTGGTCAAATCGTCGTAAAAAATAACGACATGCTTGCCGGCGTCGCGCAGCTCCTCGCCCATCGCGCAGCCGGCGTACGGCGCGATGTACCGCAGGCTCGCCGGATCGAACGCGTTGGCGGCGACAATCGTCGTGTAGTCCATCGCACCCGCATCGCTCAAGATCTTGTAGAGCTGGGCGACCGTCGACGTCTTCTGGCCGATCGCCACATAGATGCAAAAGACGTCTTTGCCTTTTTGATTGATGATGGTATCGAGCGCGATGGCGGTCTTGCCCGTGCCGCGGTCGCCGATGATCAGCTCGCGTTGGCCTTTGCCGATCGGGATCAAGCCGTCGATGGATTTGACGCCGGTCTGCAGCGGCTGGTTCACCCCCTGGCGCTGAACGACCGACGGCGCAATGCTTTCGATCGTGCGCGACTTCGTGGTGTTCACCGGTCCCTTGTCGTCGAGCGGCTGGCCGAGCGGATTCAGCACCCGGCCGATGACCGCGTCGCCGACCGGCACCGACACGATGCGCCCGGTGCGCCGCACCGTGTCGCCTTCTTTGATGTCGACGTCGGTGCCCAAGATCACGACGCCCACGTTGTCTTCTTCCAGGTTGAAACAGATGCCGAAGATGCCGCTGGGAAACTGCACGAGCTCTCCTGCTTGCGCGGCGGAAAGACCGTAGACCCGGGCGATGCTGTCGCCCACTTCTATGACGGTTCCAACCTCGTCTTCGCGCACGCTGGCCTGGGCGCGCTGAATCTGCTGCTTGAGAATGCCAGCGATTTCGTCGGCGTTGATCATGCGGTTCCTTTCCCATCAGGGGAAAGCGGCGCCAGGCCGAGGGTGTCGCCGCTGGCCAGCAGCTGGCGGCGCAACGCTTCGAGCCGCCCCGAGATGCTCGCGTCAACGTAGCGGTCGCCGACCTGGACGACGATGCCGCCGAGCAGCTCCGGCGAAACCGTTTGTCTCGGCACGAGCGTGCGACGGTAAACGCGCGACAAGCGCCGCGCGAGCTCTGCGAGATCGCCGGCCGACATGGCTTTGGGCGCATCGATCTCCACGACCGCGCGCCCGCTTGCGGCGTCCGACAGCTCGTGCATTTGGCGCGCGACCAGATTCACCACGCTCTCGCGGCGCTTGCGCACCAGGAGGATGAGGAAGTTGAGCGTGAGAGCGCTGCAGCGGCCGCCGAGCGCCTCCGTCAACACGGCGATTTTTGTGTCGCGTGCGACGACGGGCGACGCAAAAAACTCGGCCAGCGCAGGATCGCGCTCGAGGGCGGCGACGAACGCGTCTAGCTCGGCGACCGTCTTGTCCACCTCGGCCGCTTCGTGCGCGAGCGCGAACAGCGCTGCCGAGTAGCGGCGCGCGAGGGCGTCCTTAAACACGGCCGCGCGCCTCGAGTTCGGTCATGAGGCCCGACACCAGCCGCGCTTGGGCGGCCGCGTCGAATTCACGCCGCGCGATATCCTTGGCGCGCGCGTACGCGCGCTCGACGGTGTCGAGAAGCAAGTCGTGTCGCACGCGGTAGCGCTCGCGCTCCAGTTCGCCGCGCGCGTTGGCCACGACGCGGCGCGCATGTTCTTTCGCAGCCGCCCGCTGGGCCGCGCTGAGCCGCTCCGCTTGCTGTCCGGCCACTTCGACCATGCGCGCCGCGTCGTGGCCGGCTTTCTCGAGTTGCGTCTGCGCCGCGACGACCGCGGCTTCGGCCTGCTCGCGCGCGCGCGTTGCCTCGGCCACTTGTTTGTTCACGTTCTCCTGATGGCGCACGAGCTGCGTCTTGAGCACTCGCTCGTACAAGAACACGAGCGCTGCAACGAACACGAAGAAGTCGATGACCTTCGCGATGAAGACCGCGTCGGAGACATTGACCGGAAACAGCGCGCTCACGCCACGTGCTCCAGCGCCGCCGCTCGCTCGACCATGCTGCGCGCCAGCGCATCGACGAACGGGCCCTGCGACTCGACCGCCTTCAGCCGCTCGCTGGCCACCGTGGCTTGTGCGAGCTGCACGAGCGCGTTGGCTTCTTCCAAAGCCTGAGCGTCGAAATCGCGCGCCGCCGCGTCGGCCTCGGCCGACGCCGCGCGCATGATCTCGTGGGTCCGGCGGCGCGCCTCACCGAGCACGTCGTCCGCCTGCTCGCGCAGCTTCGCCGCCGCCGCCTCGAGCTCGTCGGCCTGCGCGTACTTGCTCTCGATGAAGCGCTGGCGCTCTTCGATCGCGCGCCGCGTCGGGGCGATGAACAGGTAATTCAACAGCGCCCAGAAGACGACGAAGTTGAGAATTTGAAGGACGAACGTGCCGTCGAGTGTGAGCAGCATTTTCCCGTCAGTGGTGCGCCAGCACCGGCTTGAGCGCGCCCATCACGCCGAGCCCCGCACCGCCGATCAGCAAAAAGAAGCCGAGCGCGATCGCGATGATCGGAAACGCTTCCAAAATGCCGAAGCCCAAGATATAGAAGAAAAAAATGTTCGGCCGCGCTTCCGGCTGGCGGGCGATCGACTCGACGGCCTTGCTGCCGATGATGCCGTCGCCGATGGCCGAGCCGAAGGCCGCGAAACCCACCATCAGCGCGAAGGCGATGATGACCGCTGCGACGAGAATGGCGTTTTCCATGCTGTGCCCCCTTTAGTGCGCTTCGTCGGAAGTCGGAGTAATGAGGTACGCGATCGTGAGTAGCGTGAAGACGAGAGCCTGAATGAACCCGATCGCCATGTTGAAAACGTAGACGCCGATTGGAAAGACGTTGGCGAGCGCCGAAATGACCGGCAGATGTGAGACGATCACCGCGGCGATGACCACGAGCAGTACCTCGCCCGCAAAGATGTTGCCGAACAACCGCATGGCGAGCGTCACCGGCCGGACGAGCTCGTCGATCAGCATGATCGGCAGCATCGGAATCCCCAGGCCGAGCGGCTTGATCACCAGATGCTTGTAATAGCCGAGCCCTTTTCGGGCGATGCCGATGCCGTTGATCAGCACGATCGTCAGGATGGCTAACGCGGCGGTGGTGTTGAGATCGGCGGTCGGCGATCGGCCGATGAACGGAAACAGCCCGATCTCGTTCAGCACGAAGATGAACAAGAACAAGGAAATGATGAACGGCACGAGCGGAACGCCGTTTTTGCCCAAGATCGTCTGGACCTGATTGCCGAGCGCGCTCACGATCAGCTCCATGAGCGTGTACCGCTTCGACAGCACCGTGACCGGGTGGGTGCGTGCCAGCAAGCCGACGGCGATCAGCACGATCGCCATCGCGATCCAGGTGATGACGATCGTGTCCGCATGCACCGTGTTGAGCGGCGCGGGCAGATTTGGAAATTGCCAGAGCGGATGCTCGCCGATTCGTTCTTGCATGCGTTAATACAACGAGCGCGTAATCACGCCGTCACTCACCCGAATCTGATTCCGTATGGTGAAGATGGCTACTGCGAGCGGTGCGACAAAACCGGCAAGGTATGCCGCGTAGCCGATCGCCGGCCCGCGGCCGACGATGAGTACCGGAGCAGCGCCCGCGACGATCACGCGCAGCACCGATTCGAAAATCGTAAACGGCAGCTGCGCTTTCAGGCGCCTCGCCAAACGATCGAACCCGAGCGCAATGTGATAGAGGTAGCCGACGCCGAGGACGGACCCGGCGAGCGCAGCGAGCGCCGCTTTTTCCTGGCCGGCGAACGAAAACAGCGCGGCCGCGCAACATGACAGCACGAGGCTGCGCTTGACGACAGGCGCCGCGATGGTTCGGAAGCCATCCATAAGGGCGGCCTAGTTTTCGTGAAGCCCGAGGGGGTACCTTTTACGTCAGCGCGTGAGCCGGCGGTACATCGCGACGAAGCCGGCCGCGAATCCAAAAAGAACAAAGATGGGAATCGCGAGCTCGAAGCGCGTCAGTTTCGCGATGCCGATTCCCAACAGTAAACCGACGACGACCGCACCCACGAACGAAAAGCCGACGCTGGCGAGGCTGGCTTGCGCGGCGAGGCCCGTCCGGTTTTCGCCGTCGCGTGATCCGCGCTTCACGTGCCGTACTTCGGCAGCGTGGGCGGCAGCGTGGGGTCGAACTGCGTCGGCAGCGCGCCGCCGCGATAGTAAGCGAGCAGCGCCTGCGCGATGCGCTGTGCTGCGCGGCCGTCGCCGTATGGATTGCTCGCGCGCGCCATCCGCTCGTAGGCCGTTTGCGAATCCAAAAGCTCGTCGAGCGCTTGGGCGACCGCCGCTTCGTCCGTGCCGACGAGCCGCAGCGTTCCCGCTACGAGGCCTTCGGGCCGCTCCGTGACCCGGCGCAGCACGATCACCGGTTTGCCGAGACACGGCGCCTCTTCTTGCAAGCCGCCCGAATCGGTGGCGACCAGCGTCGAGCGCGCGACCGCAGCCACCAGCGCGCGATAGCTGACCGGTCCGACGAGCCGGACGCGCGGCGCGCCGCCGAGGATCCGTTTCACCGGTTCGACGACGGCTGGATTCGGATGCACGGGCCAAAGCAGCGAAAGATCCGGGTGGCGCTCGATCACGCCGCGCAGCGCGCGGCACACCGCTTCCAGCGGCGCGCCAAGGTTCTCGCGGCGATGCGCTTCGACGAACAACAGGCGCTTCGTCGGGACGTCCGGCTCCTCGGCGCCGCCGAGGCGCTTGTGGACCCACAAGAACGCGTCGATGACGGTGTTGCCGGTGATGACGATCGAGCCCGGATCCTTTCCCTCGCGCAGCAGGTTTTGTTTCGCGCTCGGCGTCGGCGCAAAGTGATGCGTGGCAATCACGCCGGTAAGCCGGCGATTCATCTCCTCGGGAAATGGCTCGTAAATCGTGTCGGTGCGCAGGCCCGCCTCCACGTGCCCGACCGCGATCTTCCTATAATATGCGGCCAGCGCGGCGGCCGCGGAGGTGCTCGTGTCGCCGTGCACGAGGACGACGTCCGGCCGGCAATCTTGAAGCACGGGGTCGAGCCGTTCGAGGACGCGAGTCGTCACGTCGATGAGCGACTGGTCCTCGCTCATCACCTCCAGATCGTATTCGGGCTCGATGGCAAACAGCCGGACGACCTCATCGAGCATCTCGCGGTGCTGTCCGGTCGCAACCGGGATGCAGGAGAAGCGTTCGTCGCCAGACAGCTGGTGGATGACGGGCGCCATTTTAATGGCGTCGGGGCGAGTTCCGAAAACGACGGCGACCCGCAGTTCCACTAAAAGACGTGCGTCCTCATCGCCAGCGTGATCGCCACTGCCCCGAGGATGCCGCACACGAGGTAGATGAGGTTGACGGCCTGCCGCTGCGAGAGGCCGAGATCCAGCAGCCGGTGGTGGACGTGCGTGCGGTCGGCTTGAAACAGCGGCGCGCGCACATGCAGGCGCCGCGCGATGACGGCTGCGGCGTCGATGATGGGCAGAGCCAGCACCAGCAACGGGACGGCGAGCGAAATCGCCGCCGCAGCCTTTTCGGTCCCCATCACGGCAGCGCTGGCGAGCGCGAACCCTACGAACATCGAGCCCCCGTCACCCATAAAAATGCGCGCCGGGTTGTAGTTATAAGGAAGAAACCCGGCGGCTGCGCCCGCCAGCGCGCACATCGTGATGGCCACGAGGTACTCGCCCTTCCACAGGCTGACCACCGTCAGGGTGAGCGCTGCGATGAGCGCCATGCCCGCGACCAAGCCGTCGAGCCCATCGGCAAAATTGATGGCGTTCATCATGCCCAGGTACCAGAACAGCGAGAACGGCACCGCGAACCAACCCAGGTCGACGTAGCCGAAGTGCGGCAGCTTGAAACCGGCGATCGTGAAGCCGTAGAGCACCACCGCTACCAGCGACACGATCAGCTGGGCGAGAAACTTGCGCTGCGAGCTCATGCCCATGATGTCGTCCCAGAGCCCGACCCCCATAATGAGCGTGCCGCCGAAGAGCAGTCCGATGACCCGCGACAGGTCGTGCGTGCTCAGGTAATGATGGATGACGAACGAGTGGGTGAGCGCGAGATTCAGCGTCGTGAAGAGCGCAAGCATGAATCCGATGTAGATCGCGATGCCGCCCAAGCGCGGCGTCGGCTGGGAATGCACGCGGCGCTGCGCGTCGGGTTCGTCGAACATTCCCACCGCGAACGCCATGCGGCGCACGAGCGGCGTAACCAACACCACGGCGATCGCGGCGATCGCAAAGGTGAGCAGGCACAGCGCGAAGATGTTGATGTTGACCGACGTTGCGTGGCGCGCGAGCGCGGCGACCGGCGCGACCGCGAGCGCGCCTGCCTCCGGGTGGGCGGCGAGCGGGCCGATCAATGCGGCCGCCCCTCGACGACCTCTCGGGCAAACAACTCGAGCGACGCGCCGGCTTCCCGGAACATCTGCACAGCGAGCTCGTCCGGATACGCCTGAGCGTAGACCACTCGCCGGATGCCCGCGTTGATCAAGAGCTTGGCGCAGGTGAGGCACGGATGGTCCGTGCAGTACAGCGTGCCGCCCTCGATGGAGATGCCGTGACGTGCGGCCTGTACGATCGCGTTCTGCTCGGCGTGCGTCGAGCGGGCACAGTGGCCGTCGACCATATCACCGCCGCCTGCATGCCTGCAGTGGCGCATGCCGAGCGGCGCGCCGTTATAGCCGGTCGAGAGAATGCGCTTTTCTTTCACGATCAACGCTCCGACTTTGCGCCGCGAGCAGGTCGCGCGCGTGCCGACCGCGCGCGCGATGTCCATGAAATATTCGTCCCAAGAGGGACGCGCCGCATCCGGCTGCGGCGTTGGATGGGCGGGCGCTTCCTGCGTCACGATCGCTTCGCCGCCGGCCGATGGCGTTCGAGCTCGTGCGTTTCCGGAACGCGACCCGCCCCGCGCCCGAACAGCCGGTCGCCGGCGTCGCCCAAGCCTGGAACGATGTAGCCGTGATCGTTGAGGTGGCGATCGACCGCGCAGCTGAATGCCTTCAAGGTCGGGTGGGCGTCGAACAACAGCGCGCAGCCTTCGGGCGCCGCGATGAGCGAGATGAACCGGATGTCGTCGATGACGGCCCCGCGCGACAGTAAGAGATCGATCGTGGCGACGGCAGACGCCCCGGTGGCGAGCATGGGATCGAGGACGAAGGCGCGCCGGCCGTGCAAGTCTTCCGGCAAGTTGACGTAGTACGGCATGGCGCTCAGCGAATCCGGATCGCGATACATCCCGATGTGCGCAACTTGCGCTTGCGGCATCAGCGCGTGAAACCCCGGCACGAGCCCGAGGCCCGCTCGCAAGATGGGCACCAGCAGCGGCACGCGCACCAGCACCCTCGCCGGAGCCCAGCCGACCGGTGATGCGACTTGCGTGTCCGCCGTTTCGAGATCCGCCGTGGCGGGCCACGCCAGCAGCATCCCCAATTCCTCGCACAGCTCGCGAAATTCTTTGTTCGACGTCGCGGCGTCGCGCAGCCGGCCCAGCTTGTCGTGGACCAGCGGATGGTCGACGACCGTCAGCGTCATGGCACGCCGAATCCGGCGGTGAGTTCGTGCACGCGGTCGCGCAACGCGTCAAGCCGCGCACGCGCGTCGATGTCGTCGAGCGCGGCGCCCATGATGTCGGCAATCACGCGCATGTGCGACTCGTTCATGCCGCGCGTCGTCACCGCCGGCGTGCCGATGCGCACGCCGCTTGTGACGGCGGGCGGATGCTTGTCGAACGGGATGGTATTTTTGTTGACCGTGATGCCGATCTCGTCGAGGTACGCCTGAACGTCTTTTCCGGTGTGGCGCCGGACCGAAACGTCGGCGAGCATCAGGTGATTGTCGGTGCCGCCGGTCACGATGCGCACGCCGTGCTCGGTGAGCGCGGCGGCGAGCGCCTGTGCGTTGGCCACGACTTGGCGCGCGTACGCCTTGAATTCCGGACGCAGCGCTTCGCCGAACGCCACGGCTTTGCCGGCGATGACGTGCATCAGCGGGCCGCCCTGAATGCCGGGAAACGTCATTTTGTTGATCGTCTTGCCGGCTTCGGCATCCGCCATGAGGATGCCGCCGCGCGGCCCACGGAGCGTTTTATGCGTCGTCGAGCTCACGACGCCTGCGTGGCCCACCGGCGTTGGGTGGACGCCCGCGGCCACCAAGCCGGCGACATGCGCGATGTCCGCGAACAGCAGCGCTCCGACTTCCGCCGCGATGTCGGCGAACGCTTTCCAATCCGGAATGCGCGGGTAGGCGGTCCAGCCGGTCACGATCATTTTCGGCTTGCACTTGCGCGCGATGGCTCGGATCTCGTCGTAGTCGAACCGCTCCGTAGTCTTGTTGACGAAGTACGGCACGATGTTGTAATACTTGCCGCTGAAGTTGACTTTGCTGCCGTGCGTGAGATGGCCGCCGTGGTCGAGCGCCGCACCCATCACCGTATCGCCGAACTGCAGGAACGAAAAATACACCGCCATGTTGGCCTGGGCGCCGGAATGCGGTTGAACGTTGGCGTACTCGACCCCGAATAATTCTTTCACGCGGTCGATGGCCAGCTGCTCGACGACGTCGGCGTTTTCGCAGCCGCCGTAGTAGCGTTTGCCCGGGTAGCCTTCGGCGTATTTGTTGGTGAGCACGCTTGCGACGGCTTCGCGAACCGCGGCGCTGACGTAATTTTCCGAAGCGATGAGCTCCAGATTCTTGCGCTGCCGATCCTCTTCGTCGCGCACCGCTTGGTAGATCGCCGGATCGCTTGCGGCGAGCGCGCGCTGCTCGAGTCGCGGCATTTCCAGACCGCCCAGCCCAACGCTCTTGCTCACGAAATGCTCGCTTTCGAGCGCGGATCGTAGTCGTCGATCTCTTTCACGCGCCGCGCGTGCCGGCCACCTTCAGCCTCCGTGTTGAGCCAGACGTCCAAACACTCGACGACCATTTCCCAGCCGGATAGCCGTTCCGAGAAGCATGCGACGTTGCAATCGTTGTGCGCCCGCGAAAGCTTGGCAGAGTAAGGCTCCATGATCGAAGCGGCACGCGCACCTTTGACCTTATTGGCAGCCATGGCGATGCCGAGGCTCGATCCGCACACGAGCACACCGCGATCGAACTCGGCCGAGCCGACCGCTTCGCCGACTTTGAAGCCGACAAGCGGATAGTCAACCGGCTCGGTTGAGTACGTCCCAAAATCCACGACCTCGTGACCCAGCGAACGCAGATGCTCCGCGATCCGGCCCTTGTAGACGAAGCCGGCGTGATCCGCGCCGACGGCAATGCGGAAGATCTTCTTGTCCATTGGGCTCGCGCTATTTCTCTTTCCGCTCCTGAGCGACCTGGAGCGCGGCCAGTACGCGCGGCACGCCGCGTACGAGCATGTCCTTCACGAGCTCGTATTGTTCGAGGTCGGCGCCGATTGGGTCCGGGATGTCGCCGAGACCGGTCAATTCGTCGAAACTGCGAATCTTGTGCGCCGCCGACGGAAACCTCGCGAGCAGCGAAGCGCAATGGCGGGCGGTCGCGCACACGACGAGCGTTGCGCGCTCGATCGCGTCGGCGGCGAGCGGTTTCGAGCGGTGTTCGTCCAGCGACAGCCCGAGGCTCGACAAAACTTCACGCGCCCGGTCGGTGGCCGGATCCCCGCCGAACGCGCCTGTGCCGGCGCTCTCGACATCGAGTTCGAGATGCGCTCGTTTTGCTTCGTCTGCGGCGATCGCCGCCGCCATCGGGCTGCGGCAAATATTTCCCGTGCAGACGAACAGCAGCATCGGCGGGCGCATCTACCGACGCACCTTCGCGAGCAGCGCGTCGACGTCGGCGGCGTGCGGTAGCGACGGGATGGCACCCTCTTTCAGCGTCGCCAGCGCGCCGGCGACGCACGCGTAGCGTACGCAATCGTCGATCGCCTGCGTCGACACGCGTGCGTCGTGATGCGCGAGCAACCGCACGAGGAGCGCAGCCATGAAGGCGTCTCCCGCGCCGGTCGTGTCGAGCGGCTCGACGTGCGGCGGCGATGCAGCTCCGGCGCCGCCCTCGCGGACGAACCAGCGGCATTCGCGCGGCCCGTCGGTCACCACGACGGCCTGCACCTCGTCGGAGAACAATGCCAGCGGATTGTTGGGATCGATGCGCATGGCGGACAGATCATCGACGGAACATTTGACGAGCGAGGCTCGCGCGCACGCCGCGCGCAACTCGTCTTTCATCTCATCGGGCGAAGCGAACAGCGTGGGGCGCGCGTTCGGATCGAAGCTGACGAGAGCGCCCGCCGAGCGGCCGATCTCGGCGGCGCGCAGCGATGCCGAGCGACCCGGCTCGCTCGCCACGAGCACGCCGCCGAAGTGGACGATGCGCGCGCGCTCCAGCAATGCGGCGTCGAGGTCGTCGGGCCGCAGCGTGGCGTCGGCGCCCGGATTGCGGCGGAAGAAAAAGTCGCGCTCCCCGCCGGGGCCGCGCGCCACGAACGCCAAGCTCGTTGGCGCGTCGACGAGGCGCGTCGCATCGACGTCGACATTTTCATGCGCGAGCGTGCGCAGCAAAAATCTGCCGAATGGATCGCGCCCGATCGCACCGACAAATGTCGCGCGGCCGCCCAAGCGCGCGATGCCCACTGCGACGTTTGAAACGGCGCCGCCGGCGGCGCGCAGGAACAGCTCGCTTTGGCCGACGTCGGCCACGTGCGTTTGCGCGATGAAATCGATCAGCGTCTCGCCGACGCACGCGATGCGATTCATGGCCCGCCCGCATGCGGAGCAGGGGGCGTGCGGACGCCCGCGAAGCGGCTGTCGGCGCTTCGATGAAAATCAGTTGCAGCTCGCGATCGCATTCGCGCATGCTCCGGGCCGGCGATTTGACTCAGCTCGAGTGGATCGATGCGTGCGCCAACGAGCTCATGCTCGACGGCGTTGATTTGAGCGCGGCGCATTTTCCCCGCATCGACGACGACTACCTCGCGCAAATCAAGAAGCTGTGCGTCGACCGGGGATTGACGATCGCATGTGTGAGCGCAGACGAGCCGCTTGGCGGCGCCGGCCCGCGCATCGACGAATGGCGGCGCCGGCTCGAGATCGCGCAAACGCTCGGCGCCCCACTGCTGCGCGCGGTATGCGCGGGGTCCGAGGCTTCACCGCCGGCCGCGTGGCGCGACCTGGTGCGCTCGCTGAAAGAGATTTGCGCGCATGCGAAGCGGCTCAACGTCACCATCGCGTTGCAACCGGACGAACGATCCCTCGTCGCCGCTCCCGCCGACGTCAAGCGGCTCTTGAAGGAGTGCGATTCGGCGTGGCTGCGGCTCGCGCTCGCGGCATCGCACTTGGCGTCGGGCGGCGCCGAGAGTTGGGAGCCGCTGCTCGGCGAAGCGATTATCATCGTCGCCGACATTCATCGCCTCGACACGTTTGGCGCGGACGAAACGATCGACTACCGCCGCGCGCTGGCCGCGTTGTGGCGCACGCGCTATCGAGGTTTTCTTTCTATCGAATACGACGGCGAGGAAAGCGAATTGCCCGCCGTCGCGCGCGCTGCGGCTTGGCTGCGCGGTATGCTCGCCAATGACGAACTGCAGGTCGCGGCGCTGGAGCGAGAAAGGCGTGCCTGATCGAGCACACGTTGGGCCGAACGCATCAACGGCCCGCCGCGTGGGCGGCGAGCCGTTTGTTTCAACCCCAACGTGCCGTTGCTCGCCGGAGATTTGAACCCGCTCTCGCAGGTGGGTGCCAGCCCGGCCGCTTTTTCGGCTTCCCTCTCAGACGGAGGGCTTGCGCTCAGGCGGCGCGGAGCCCGGCTCCCTCTCGTGATTGTGTTGGCTCAATCACCAATGACGAGCTGTCGCACACCTCAGGGAGATCGTTCGACCGACCACCGGGCCGGTCGCTTCAATCGTAAGGTAGCACGCGCGCGCGCGCGACGCAAGACTTGACTTTCGCGCAGCGGACGTTCTTGCTGCGTGAGGGTTCCTGCGCGCCGGCGCGAAGGTATCCCAAAACCATGAGCGTTCAATCCGCCGGCGTGTCTTTGCGCCACGAGATTCTGTCGCTCCACCTGCGCCGGACGTTTGCAACGGCGCGCGCGTCCGAGGACGTCGCGCACACGCTTGTGCTCCGGCTCACGGCCGGCGGCATCGAAGCGCTGGGCGAAAGCGCACCGAGCGCGCGGTACGGCGAGAGCGCCGATTCGGTGGCACGCGACCTCGACGGCATCGACGTAGGCGGCGCCGATCTGCGGCACATCGATGCGGCGCTGGCGCGCGTGCCGGCCAATCAGCGCGGCGCCATGTGTGCCTTGGATTTGGCGCTGCACGATCTCGCCGCGAAGCAGCTTGGCGCCCCGCTCCATCGGCTGTTGGGCCTCGACCCGGCTGCGGCGAAAGCGACATCCTTCACGATCGGCTTGGCCGATATCGAAACCATGCTGGAAAAAACCCGTGAAGCCAAAGACCTGCCGATTCTCAAAGTGAAGCTCGGCGGCGGCCGCGAGATCGAAACCATCGAAGCGCTGCGATCCGTCTATCGCGGCGCGATCCGCATCGACGCCAATGAGGCGTGGCAACCCGAAGAGGCCGTCGCGCTGCTGCGCGAGCTCAAGCGTTTCGACATCGAATTTTGCGAACAGCCGATCAAAGCCGGCGACATCCCGTGGCTGCGTTACGTGCGCGAGCTGTCACCGATTCCCATCTTTGCCGATGAAGATTGCCGCACGCTCGACGACCTGCGGGAATTGAACGGCTTCGTTGACGGCGTCAATATCAAATTGGTGAAGTGCGGCGGCATTCGCGAGGCGGTTCGCATGATCCACGCGGCGCGCGCGCTCAAAATGAAGGTGATGATCGGCTGTATGATCGAGTCATCCGTGCTGGCGACGGCGGCGGCCCAACTTACCCCGCTGGTCGACTACGCGGATCTGGACGGACCCCTGCTGATCAGCGATGACCCCTTCGAAGGCGTCGGCTACGACGGCGGCCGCTTGGTGCTGCCCGAGGCTCCGGGGCTGGGCGTGCAAGAGAAAACGAAGCTCCAGGTCGGCGCATGAGCTTGTCCGGCGCGCGGCAGCGGCGCTACGCGATTCTGACCGGCGGCTTTCTCAATGACCGCCACGCGAAGACGGCACACGGTGTGATGCAGTACGGACGCGACGAGACCGTTGCGGTTGTCGACGCCCCGTTTGCGGGCAGGCGCATGTCGGCGGTCCTGCCGCAGCTCGGCTGCGACGCGCCCATCGTCGCGGACGTCTCGGCCGCGCTGTGCTTTTCGCCGACCGCGCTGCTCGTCGGGGTCGCGCCGCAAGGCGGCGCCTTACCGGCGGAGTTTCGCGCTCACCTCCTCGCAGCGATCGATGCCGGCCTGGAGATCGTCAGCGGCCTGCACCAGCTGCTGAACGATGACGCCGAGTTTGTCGCTCGTGCCGCCGCAAGCGGCTCGCGACTGTGGGACGTGCGCGTGCCGCCGCCGGATATTCCGCTCTTCTCGGGGGCGGCGCGCAGCGCGCCGCACGTCGTGGCGCTGGCCGTGGGCACGGATTGCGCGATCGGAAAAATGTCGGTGATGCTCGAGCTGGAAAAAGCAGGCCGCGCGGCCGGTGCGCGGCCCGAATTCGTCGCCACCGGTCAAACCGGCATCATCATCGCCGGAAAAGGCATCGCCGTCGATCGCGTCATTTCGGATTTTGTCACGGGCGCGGCGGAGCAGCTCGTCCTGCAGGCTTCGCCCGACGCGGGCGTGCTCTTAGTGGAGGGTCAGGGCAGCATTCTTCATCCGGCCTACGCACCGGTGACGCTTGGTTTGCTGTTTGGATGCGCGCCCGATTTGCTGGTCATGTGTCACGATTGCGCGCGGCCGGCCATCTCCGAATACGGCGTCCGCATCCCCGACCTTCCGGCGTTTATCCGCCTGCACGACGCGCTGCTGGCTGCGTTGAAGCCCGCGCCCGTTGTGGCCGTCGCGTTGAACACGTCGTCGCTTGGCGAACCTGCGGCGCGTGCGGCCATCCTCTCGGCAGAGCGCGAGACCGGATTGCCGGCAGACGACGTCGTGCGCTTCGGCGGGGCCAAACTTTGGCGCGCCGTCGCATTGGCCGCAGCGGCGGTGGACCGGCGACCGCATTTCTTCAGTCAACTCTCAGCTCGCGCGACTATCCTATAACGTATGGAACATAAACTCGTGACAGCCCTCGGCGCACTGGCGGCCGCAACGGCAATGCTCACCGCGCCCGCAGTGACGATGGCACAATCGCAAAGCGATCAAAAAATGTACGCCACCACCCTCATTGAAAACGGTCCGTCCCAACTGGGCGGCAGCTTTACCGGCACGCTCACGATTGCGGTTTCGAACGACGGCATCGTCAGCGGCTGGTATAATCCGGACTATCAGAGCGGCTTCGTTCCGGTGACCGGCAGCGACAAAGAGGGCAAGCTGCGGCTCAACATCGGCGCTAACGGCCTCCTGCAGGTCGACGCCGACTTCCAAAAAAACGGCAGCCTCGTCGGTTCCGCGATCGAGCTGTCGCGACCGGCCGGCGACATGACCCGCCCCGCAACGTTCGATTTCGTCGCCCAGCCAACGACGACCTAAGGACGGCAGCCGCCTTTCGGCGGCCGTGAACCATCCGGGCCCCGCGCACGTATCCTTGTCAGCGGGAGGCGACGGCGGATTTTGAGTGGGGCGGAGCGGTCGGACGAACAGCTCGTGGCGGACATGGCGCAGCGCAACGTCGCTGCGCTGGAAGACCTGTACGACCGTTACAGCGCGATCGCGTTTTCCTTGGCCTACCGAATTCTCGGCGATCGCCTCGCCGCCGAAGACGCACTGCAAGAAGCGTTCCTTTCCCTCTGGCGGCGCGCCGCGTCGTACCAGCCCGGGCGTGGGAAGGTGCGCAACTGGCTGATGGCGACCGTGCACCATCGCTCGGTGGATGTGCTGCGCCGCACGGCGGTTCCGACTTCGGAACTTGCCTTCGAAGAACTGCCGGAGCGCCAATCGGATTCGCCGGCCGTGCTCGACCAAGTTTGGCTGAGCAAACGAGCCGAGCTGGTTCGCAGCGCGCTCGAGCAACTGCCTGCCGATCAAAAGAAGAGCATCGAGCTCGCCTACTTCTCAGGCTACACGCACGTCGAGATCGCGCAGCTCATGGGTGTGCCGCTCGGCACGGTCAAAGGACGACTGCGCATCGGGCTGCAGAAGCTCAAGAGTTTGCTGGACGTGCGCCTCGTCGGGGTATCACCGTCGTGATCGAACGTGACCATTTGGGCGAAGCCGCCGCAGCGTACGCGCTGGGCGCGCTGACGCAAAACGAAAAGCAGGCCGCCGATCGGCATCTCGCCGACTGCGCCGACTGCCGGCGCGAGGTCGACGAATTTCGGCAGGTGGTGGGCGTGCTGCCGCTCTCCGCTCCCCCGGCAATCCCCGGCACCCTCGTCAAGCGGCGTCTGCTCGCAGCGGCGCGCGGCGGCGCGGCGCGGCGCGCTCGGTCCGGACGCTCGGCCTGGCCGGCGGCGGGCTGGCTCGTCGCGGCGGCGGCCATCAGCGTAGCAGGCATCGCCGGCTCGGACGAATCGCGGCTGCGGGCGCACCTGCTCGCTCAGATGACCGCATTGCAAACTGAGCTGAACGCACGGCGGCACGAGTCGTCCGACGCCAGCGCGGTGATGGTCGCGCTAGCGAGCGGCGCATACTGGAAACTGCCGGCCGTCGAAGGCGGCGCAGGGCAATGTGCCATCCTTCAACCGCCGAATGAGACTGCGCTGCTGCTCGGCACATTTCCGAAGGCGCCGAGCGGCATGCTCTATCGCATTTGGATCATCCGGCGCGGTCGCGCGCACGGCGCCGCCGCGATCAGCTCACCCGGCATGCACATGATGCACCTCACGATGCCCGTCCGGCGCGGTGACGTCGTTGCCTTCACGCTGGAGCATTCCGGTGCCAGCCCGATACCCGGCGCGCCTTTTATCATGCGCGTCACGCTCGACTAGGAGGACCATTGTGCGTTCGAAACTTTTCTGGGGATCCGTTCTCGGCGTGGCGCTCGCGGCGTTGCTCGCGGTGTACGGATTTGCCGCGGCGCGGCCCACTTCGATCCAACAGCCGACTGACGCGGCCGGCGGCGCCGAAACCGTCGTGCTCGCCGGCGGATGCTTTTGGGGCATGGAGGCGGTGTTCGACGAGCTCAAGGGCGTGCACAGCGTCGTGTCCGGATACGCGGGCGGCAGCAGATCGACGGCGCACTACGAGATGGTCAGCACCGGACTGACGGGGCATGCGGAGTCCGTTGAGATTACGTTCGATCCCGCTCAGATCTCGTTCAAGCAGCTGCTGGACGTTTATTTCCTGGTGGCCCACGATCCAACCGAATTCAATCGCCAGGGGCCCGACACGGGCAGCCAGTACCGCTCCGCGATTTTCTACACCAACGACGCGCAGCGCAAGGCCGCCCAAGCATACATCGCGCGGCTGACCCAAGCCAAAACGTTCGAGGGACCGATCGTCACGCAGATCGTGCCGCTCAAGGGCTTCTATCCCGCCGAGGACTATCATCAGCACTTCGTCGCGCGCAACCCGACGTACCCATACGTCGTCGACAACGACCTGCCGAAGTTGGCGGCGCTGCGCGAGCGCTTTCCGAACCTGATCAAGCCCCGGACGTAGGCGCCGGTGCAGGCTTGTCGCAGCGCCACCACAGCAGGGCGCGGGGACCGTTTTTGAGCAGCGGGCGCTCGAATCCGAACGTCACAAGGCTTGCGAACGCGATCGTCAGCGCGAATGCGGCGAGCGTGAAGGCGAGCTGCCACGCAGGATCCTGATGCGGATCGAGCGTGTGCGCGCGCGGGAAGCGCAGCGCGTAGTACATGCGATCGGCGATCACTTGGTGATAGAGGTACAAGTTGTACGAGATGGTTGCGAAGAACACCAAGACCGGGTTGGCGAGCAGGCGCCGCCACCACGGCGCGGCGAGTGGCGCCGCCACGCCGAGCGCGAGGAACGTCAGCGCGATCCAAATCCGGTTCAGCCATTGCCAGTTGTCAAAACTGTCCGGCTGGTAACGCACGCGGAACAAACTCAGCATGAGCGCCCCGAAGGCAACCAGCGCGCCGCTGGCAACCAAGGCCAGCAGATTGGCGCGCACGACCGCAAAGGCGCGCGATTCGGCCGGCGCATGGGAGCGTGCGAACACGTAGAGATACGCCGCCAGCATGCCGCAGGCGAACAAATCCAAATACGCGGGCAATTGGAACAGCAGGCGATAGCCGTTTTCCTGACAGCAGCCGTGCACCCACGCGCGCCATCCGATCGCCGCGGCGCACATCGCCAAAAACGTCACGCCGGGGCGGCGGCCAAACGCCGAAGCGAGCAACGGGAACAGCAGGTAGAACTGCACTTCGATCCCCAGCGTCCAATACACGCCGTTGATGGCGCCGCTCGTTTGCGGCCACCAGTTGAAGATGAACAGCGCGTGTGAAACGAACTGCCACGCGGCCTGCGCAAAGGTTGAGCCGACGTCCGGGTGCAGCAGAGCAACGATGAGCAGGATCGATAAGACGTACGACGGCACGATTTTGATCGCGCGCCGGTAGGCGAAGTCGGCAATCGTTTGCGGCGGCCTACCCTCGAACAGGTGGCGCGCGTAGGGATAGAACAGCACCAGGCCGCTCAAGAAGAAAAATAGGTCGACGCCGAAAAACCCCATCTCCGGGATGAAGTTGAAATTATAGACTCGCCCGAACAGGTGCACGTCAGCCCGCAGCCAGGAGAGCTGCCACGTATGAAACCAGAGCACCAGCAGTATCGCGATGCCGCGAAGCCCATCAAAGACGTCGACGCGCGGCTGCGCTCGATCCACCCGAGCATTATCGCATGAGGTTCGCGTGCGCGCAAGCATGCGCGCTGCTCGCCGCCGGCGCGGTCGCGCTGTCCGCCGGCAGCTGCGCGAAGCAGTCGGGAATTTCCCCGACCGCCGGCAATCCGTGGACCGTACCCGGCGTCATTCGGCTGTCCGAGACGGACGAACCCAACTCGCTCGTGCGCATGTTTTCCAACCAATCGTCGGCTGACGACATGACCGCTCTGCTCTTCGAGCCGTTCTTCCGCTTCGACGATCGTGGCCGCCCGGTGCCGTCGCTCGCCGTCGAGTTCCCGTCGCTCGCCAATCATCTCATCAGCCGCGACGGATTGCGCATCACCTTTTTGCTGCGCCCGGGCGTGCGCTGGTCGGACGGCTCGCCGGTCACCGCCGACGACGTTGTTTTCACGTGGCACGCAATCATGAATCCCGCCAACGCTGCGGTCAGCACGTGGGGCTACGACGACATCCGCGACATCGTCAAAAACGGCCCACGCCGAGTGACGCTGCTGCTCAAGAAACCGCTGGCCGCGGCGGTCTATCTGTTTTCCGAGGGCAGTTTTCCGCCGCTGCCGGCGCACCTACTGGCACACTTCCCGTCGCTGAACAACAGCGCGTTCAACGCGCGCCCGATCGGTGACGGACCGTTCGTCGTGAGAGAGTGGATGCACGGTCAGGATCTCGTCTTGGCGGCGAACCCGCTTTACTGGCGCGGCGCGCCGCCCGTGCGCGAGATCGACATCAAGTTTTCGCCCGACGCCAACACGCTCGTCGACGAGCTCAAGACGCACGACATCGACGTCGTCGACGGCGTGTCCAAGCCGTTGATCGCGCAGCTGAGCGGCGAGCCGGGCATTCGGCTGCAAGCGAACCTCATGGCTGGCGAGCGCCACATGGAATTCAATTGCCGGAACTCCATTCTCGCAGACGTCGCCGTGCGGCGCGCCATCGTTCGAGCCGTGGATGTCACTCGCATCATCCGGGATGCGTATGACGGCTACGCGGTGCGCGCCGTCACCGACATTCCGCCGTTTTCGTGGGCCGCAAACGGCTTGAGGCCGGTGGCCTTCGATCCGGGGTCGGCTCGCCGACTGCTCGCTGCCGACGGCTGGCAGCCGGGCCCGGACGGCACGCGTGTGAAAAACGGTAAACGCCTCGAGCTGACGATCACGAGCTCCACCGGAAACCGTCCGAACGAGCGCGCGGAAGAAATGGTGGCGGAAGATCTCGCAGCGGTTGGGATCGACCTGAGCATCAAGAATTACGCGCCGGCCGTGCTCTTCGCGCGGACGGGACCGCTCTTCACCGGCAACTACGACATCGAGTGGACGATATCGACCGAAGGCGTCGATCCCGACGACGTCGGCGACTGGGGTTGCGAATCGATGCCGCCGCATGGCGCCAACACCGCATTTTACTGTAATCGCGCCGTCGACGCGTATCTGCATGACGCCGAAACTCACTACGACCGCCGGCGCCGGCGCGACGATTACGAGCGCGCCTGGAAGATCATGCTCGACGATGCCCCGGGCCTGATGATCTATTGGAATCAGAACGTAGTGGCGGTCAACACCGACCTCAAGAATTTCAAGCCGGCGCCCGTCCTGACGGATTACTGGAACGCCTGGCAGTGGCGGATCTAGGCACTCACGCGTCACGACTGCAGGGTGAGGCCGCGGCGCGCTATGGCGACGCTCACGCACAGCGTGGACAGGATGTCGCACAGCGCGCGCGTCACGTCGATCAGCTTGCGCCGGTCGGCATCCGCGATCTTGTAATTCAGCATGATGTCGGCGCCGAGCCGCACGCGATACGGCAGTTGCCGCGCGCGCTCCACCGCCTCGCGGGTTACATCATCGCGCAGCGTCCGGTAGTGCTGGCGCGCCGCTTCGGCTTTGAACCCGATCCACCAGACGTCCAGCCAATCGGGGTAGCGCGCCATCGCGCGATACTCGCACGGCACGAAGGACAGCGCGACGGTCGCTTTGAGGGCTTCGAAGATCGACCTGGCGCGAAACGCGGCGTCGCGCTCGCCGATCAGCGGCAAGGCCAAGCCGCGGAAGTCCGGCTCCTTGTGTTCTCGCTCGTCGGCCTCGTTATGGATGCCCGCACCGCCGATGTCCTCGCCGTCCAGTGCGAGCCGCACGGCCTGCGCAAGCACGATCAGCTTGTGGTCCATAATGAAAAACATGTCGCTGATCGCGCGCATGTGGCGCAGATCGGTCTCGCCCACGCCGCGCCCACGCAAGGTCGCCGCGTCGTCGCCGATGGGCCACGCCGCGACGGTGCGATCGACCATCGCGCTCAAACCGCGAGAGCCGTCGATGAACGCCAGCGATAGCACGTTCGGACGCAGCCGCCGCCAGAGCAGTTCGAGAAAGCGCGGCACGGCGGCCCACGCCTGAAACGTCTCGACGACGATCGGCACGCGAAAGCCGTGCTTGATGTCTTTGTAGGTCTCGCGCAGGCGATCGTCGGTGAGATCGTTTTCGCGCGCGAGCGCAATGGACCCCGACGCCGCACCGTCGCCCATCTACGATTGCGCTTTCGGCACGTCGGTCCTGACGTGCAGCTCGCGCAGCAGCTGGGCTGCGATCGGCGCGGGCGCGTCGATCATCACATCTTGGAAACGCTGGTTCTTCGGAAACGCGATGACTTCGCGGATCGCGTCTTCGCCCGCCATGATCGCGACGATGCGATCGACGCCCAGCGCGATCCCGCCGTGCGGCGGCGCGCCGAACCTGAACGCTTCGAGCAAGAACCCGAACCGCTCCTCGACCTGCTCGTCCGTGTAACCGAGCAGCTTGAAGATCCGCATCTGCAAGTCCGGATCGTGGATGCGGATGGATCCGCTGCCCAGCTCGGCGCCGTTGAGGACGGCGTCGTAGTGCTGCGCGCGGATGGCGAACAAGTCCCCATCGAGCCGTTCGCCGGGCGCCGGGGCGGTGAACGGGTGGTGCATGGGCTGCAATCGCCCGGTCTCGGGATCCTTCTCGAACAGCGGAAAGTCCAGCACCCAGCAAAACGCAAAGCACCTCGGATCGCGTAACCCTCGCTCGCTCGCGACATGCAGGCGCAGCTTGCCGGCGATCGCTCGCGCGGCGGCACGCTCGTCGGCCACGAGATAAATCGCATCGCCGGTCTGCGCGCCTTGCACGCCGCGGAGCGCCGCGATCGCAGCGTCGCCCAGCGCGGCTTTCGGCAGCGTTGATTTGACGCCGTCGCCGCTCAGGCCCAGCCACGCCAAGCCCTTGGCGCCGAACTGCGCCGCAACGGCCGCCAGCGCGTCGAAGTCGCGGCGCGAGCGCGCTGCGCCGTCCGCCTCCACGAAGCCGATGATCGCATTGCCCTGCGCGAGCGCCTGCGCAAAGATCTTGAATTCGGTGCCCGCGAAGGCCGCACCGTAGTCGGCGAGTTCCATGCCGAAGCGGAGGTCCGGCTTGTCGGTGCCGTAGGCGGCCAGCGCGCGATCGTAGCTCATCCGCGGGAAGGGAGTAACCACCTGCGCGCCGAGCGTCGTCCGGAAAGCGTGGGCGAGCGTCGCCTCGGTGACGGCGATGATGTCTGCTTGGGTCGGAAAATCCATTTCCAGGTCGATCTGCGTGAATTCCGGCTGGCGATCGGCGCGCGAGTCTTCGTCGCGGAAGCAGCGCGCGATTTGAAAATACTTGTGGTAGCCGGCGACCATGAGCAGCTGTTTGAAGAGTTGAGGCGACTGCGGCAGCGCGTAAAACGCGCCGGGATGCAGCCTGCTCGGCACGAGGAAATCGCGCGCGCCTTCCGGCGTGCGCTTGATGAGCATCGGCGTTTCAATTTCGAGAAACCCCTGCGCGTCTAAAGAGTCCCGCACGGCCTTGATGGCCCGGTGGCGGAGTGCGATGTTGCGCTGCAAGCGCGGCCGGCGCAGATCCAAATAGCGGTATTTCAAACGCAGCGCTTCGTCCACGTCGACGTCACCGTGAATCGGAAAGGGCGGCGTGAGCGAGCGGTTGAGCACGTCAAGCGACGAGCCGGCCACCTCGATCTCGCCGGTCGGCAATTTTTCGTTCTCGGTCCCCGGCGGGCGGCGGCGCACCGCGCCGCGCACCGCCACGACGTCTTCGGAGCGCAGGCTCGCAGCGCTGCCTGCCGCAACCGGGTCATTGCGCGGATCGAACACGCATTGCGTAATGCCGAAACGATCGCGCACGTCGATGAACACCAGGCCGCCGTGATCGCGGGAGCTTGAGACCCAGCCGCACAGCTCGACCTGCGCGCCCACGCGCGCGGCCGTCAGTGCGCTTGAGTCGGCTCGCTGAAATGACGTCACTTCGCTATGTGGCTCCGTCGCGTTCGCGCAGCGCGCGCTTAACGCCGTTCAGGTAGTAGTATTGATAGGCGATCTGCCGCGCCAAAAACGGCCAGCTGTTCTTGCGCGGCCGGTCCTGGCTCGCCGCGGCCCGCTCGATGGACCGGCGCAGCGGCACGGCCGCTGCGAGCATCGAGTGCAGGCCCAGCGACACCGGCGTCATACCAAGTTTCAGCTTGACGTCGAAGTCGCGATGCTTGCGATAGAACCGCACCGTCGAAACCCCGGCGAGCTCCATGCGCCCGATCTCTTCATGGTAGCCGACCGGATGCCAATGAAAGTTGATCGCCCGACGGTCGTAGAGGATCTGGACGCCGCTTTTTTGCAGCCGATACCCGAGTTCGAGGTCTTCGTGGCCGTAACCCGTGAACGCCTCGTCAAAGCCGCCGACCTTGTCAAAATCATCGCGGCGAACCGACGCGTTGCCGGTCAGAAAGTACAGCCACGACAGGCGCCGCCGCCACGGCCGCTGCAGCGGGCGACGCGCTTCGGGCCGCGCGAGCTGCAGCCGGTAGTCGTCGAGCGACTGGACGCGCAGCTCGCAGCCCACCACCGCGATGTGCGCGCGCTCGGCCGCGGCGTGATCCGCCACGTGCGTTTCGAGAAGGTTTTCAGACGCCAGGATGTCGGCGTCGGTGAACAGGATAAGCGGCGCGCGTGCCGCGGCCGCACCGGCGTTACGGGCCGCTGCCCGGCTGCGGTAGGCACCGGGCAGATGGCGCAGCGCTCCGTTTGGGAGCGCCGCGCTGCTCTCGCTCAGGTATTGCGCCGTGCCGTCGTCGCTCCTTGAGTCGGCGACGACAATTTCGTAGCGCTCCCGGGCAAGGGTCTGGCGCACCAGGGTCGGTATGACCTCGCGCAACGTGTCGAGACGGTTACGCGTCGGAATGACGACGGAGATATTCATTGTTGCTGACGCGACCTTCGGTCGCGGGCGTCATCGACCTTCGGTCGAACCGCTGCAACGCTCGCGGGCGTCGCGAGCGCCGGACAGTGCGCGGGCTGCAGACGCGATGTCTTCAATGAGCGGTCGCGGATCCGACCCAAGCGGCGGTTTGCACAGCACCGCGTGCGGCACGCGCCACGGGCGCCACTCGCGTGACGTCAGATTATACCACTTGCGCTCGTACACCGCGACGACGGGCACGCCCACTGCGGCCGCCACGTGCGTCGTGCCGCTGTCGACGACGATGACGGTCTTGCACCGGCCGAGCACAGCCGCCCAGCGCAAAAGCGGCTGCTCGCCGAGCCACGCTACGTTGGAAACACGAACGGCGCCGCGCAGCGCGGTCGCTGCATCGACCATTTGGCTCCCGTAGGGTACGATGACGTTCCGGTGACCTTGCGCGATCCGTCGAATCAATGCCGCCACCGCATCAAAGCCGAAATCCGGCGCGAACCAGCGCGGCGCCAGGTTGATCGCGACCGTCTCCTCCGGTACCGTTGCCTCAGCGAACGACGCGTCCGCATCGGGGTAGCGCAAGACCAGCGCGTCACTGAAACTGCGTCCGCCCGCCAATGCGACGAGGCTTTGCACTTGATGCACTTCGTGCGCGATCGGCATTTCCGGGTGACGCTCGGCGAGCGCTGGGTCGGCGTCGGAAATCCCGACGTCGGTCAGCATCAGGCGTGCGCCCACGCGGGCGACGAACCTGCGCCGATACACGTAGCCGATGCGGCGCGCGGCGCGTGACCAGCCGCACAATTGAATGTCGGCGGTGCGGGGCGCCAACGCGACCGCCAAATCGGCTCCCGCCCCCAACTCGCGCGCCGCGGCGCGCGACTCGCGCCAGCCCGCCCTGCGCGGCACGGCGTGCACCGCGTCGAGATCCGGATTGTGGCGCACGACCGGTTCATTGTAGTCGTTGACCAGCACCTCGATGCGCGCTGCAGGCCAGGATCGCCGGAATGACGCGATCGCCGGCGTGGACAAGACCAGGTCGCCGACGCGATCGGTGCGGATGAGAAGAATGCGTTTGTAATCGGGCGCGAACGCTTGCGCGGTCGGGCGCTCAGCCACGGCGGCCTTTCGCGAGCTCTTCGAAATACGCGGCGCGCGCCAGCCGCGCGGCCGCCCAGCGCTGCAGGCGAGCGGGGCGATCGCCCGTGCGCGGGTCCCCGTCAGCCAAGCGCCGCAGCAGCCGCGGCCAGCCGAGCGCGCGCAGCAGCGCGCTCCACCACATTTGCGGTGCAAGCTGACCGGTGGCGAGCGCGATGCGCCAATGCGGGTGTTTGGCTAGGAACGCAAGGGCGGTGCGCGCCTGCGCGCGCGCTTGGCCCCGCATGCTCTCGAACTGCTCCGGGTTCGGAGCCGGTTTGTGATGGTAGACGAGGGCGTTTTTGGCGAGCACGGATCGAACGCCCATGCGCCGCAGGCGATAACCGAGTTCGAGGTCCTCCCAGCCGTACTCACGGAACCGCTCGTCGAATCCGCCCGCCTCGAGCAGCAGCGCAAGCGGCACGGAGACGTTGGTCGTCCAAAAGTAGGCGCCCGAGTAGTTGCGCAATCCGTAGCGCGCCGCCGGCAAGCTGCCGAAAGACTCGACGTTGATGACCCCGCCGCGGCAGATACAGCGCGCATGCATTTGATGAAACCGCAGGTGCGCGGACAGCAGGCCAGGCGTTGCGAGCACGTCATCGTCCGTGAACATCACGATGTCGCCGCGCGCACGGGCGATGCCGACGTTGCGGCCGTGCGCGAGCCCCGCGTTGGACTGCCGAACGACATGCAGCGCGCAGGGCGGGCGCAGTTTTGCGATGACCTCTTCGTACGTGCCGTCGTTGGAGCCGTCGTCGACGAGCACGATCTCGAATGCGTCGGGATCGAGGTCTTGGTCGAACAGCGCCGCCATGACGCGGCCCAGCAGCGCACGGCGATTGTAGGTGCACAGCTGGACGGTGATGCGCGGCTGGGTCACGTTCGCCCAGCGGCGGCCGTTGCCGCCACGGCGCGCGCCTTCGCAACGATCGCCGCCGGCGACAATGCCTCGTAGCACGCGAACGTCTTGCAGGTTTCCTTGCGACACCAGCTCGGGCATGGGTACGCCGGTCCGAGAACCGTCGCGTTCGGCCCGATGGGCCTCCAGCGCTGCGGTAGATCCGAACGCAGCGCAAAGATGCCGACCGTCGGAGCGCCGACCGCGGCGGCGATGTGCATCGGCCCGGAATCAAGCGCCACGACCGCCGTCGCACGCTCGTACAGCGCGGCCAATCCACGCAAGCTCGTGCGGCCGGCGAGCACGACGTTGCGCCGCCGCATCGCGAGCCCGATATCAGACACGATGGCTTGACTGTCGCGGCCGCCGGTCAGTACGACCGGGGCGTCGAATGCGTCGCCGAGGGCATCGCCGATCTGCGCGAAGCGCCAGACCGGCCAGCGGACGCGCGTCATTCTCGCGGCGCGCGCGGCGCCCAAGCCGGCGAACGGACCGCTGAGGCCTCGCGCGGCGTGCAGCGCGACGAACTGACCGCCGATCCGATGCCCGGCTAAAAGATCGCTCGCCTCTTTTCGGTCCCGGTCCTCTAAACGGATCTCGACTCTATAGTCTTCGGCGCGCGGCTGCGCGCCGAGCGCGCGCGCGTAGTCCATCTGCACGTCGCTCCAGTGGCTCGTCGTGTCGCCGGCTTCCGTACGGATCGGAACTCGGATGGTGTACCGGAACGAATACAGGCGGCGCGCCTGGCCAACGCGTACCGGAATGCCGGCCTGCTGCACGATCGCGGCGATCCGCGCGTTCGACCAAAAAACCACCGCGTGGGTGAACGCATGCGGCCGCAGCCGCTCGGCAGCGGCCCGGCGCGACGCGCTTTCGTCGTCCGCTATGACCTCCGCCACCGCGGGATTACCCTCGAGAATGGAACCCGCATAGGGCGACGTCAAAACAGACAGCCCGACGCCGAAATGGCGGTGCAGCGCATTCAGCGCCGGCTCGGCCATCAAGAGATCGCCGACGCCGCCGTCCGTGAGCACCGCAAGCGGCCGCGCGCCGGTCATGATATGAGGATCGAGGATTGGGACGTGCCTCCGCCGGTCGGGTCGCGCATTGCTACGACCTCGCGGATCGCTGCGCCGACTTCGGCTCCAAGCGCGGCTTCCGTGCCCGGCTGCCACGGCGGTTTCGCGAGGCAGCGAAACGGCGCAGCCCAGGGCCGCCAGCGACGTGCGGTCAGCTCGAATCGATCGCCGTCGAAGAGATCGACGACCGGCACGCCGAGCATTCCGGCGGCGTGCGCCGCACCGGAGTCGGGGGAGACGAGTGCGCTCAAGCCCTCGATGGCGCCCAGCCAGTGCGAGAGGCTTGCCGAGACGAGCAGCGCGACGCGAGGCGTGCCGCTGGGCGACGTCTCAAGGCGTTCAAGCATCGCGCGCGCCAGCATTTCGTCGGCCGGCGCGCAGAGGACCACACAGCGCTGCAGGCTCGCGGCGCGGAGCGCGCTCGCAAAGTACCGGCTCAAACCGGACGGACCCCAGCCTCCCGAAGCCAGCTTCGCCGTTACCTGGATGCCGAGCGCGCCCGCGAGCTCGCCGTCCGCGGGGCGCTCGAGAGCAAGCCATTCGCGCAGCACGCGCGGATCCGACGGTGCGGGTAACGATGCTCCGAGCGCGGCAGCCAAGCGATACAGTGCTTCGACTTCGTGTTCCGCGCGCCGCCCGGTGGCGGGCCGGTACACCGCGTCCGTGAGCTGCATGCGCTGCCACAGCGATTTAAACGGCTTTTCAAACCCATGCCAAAATCCGACGCGCCGCGCGGCGCCGGATGCGCGCGCGATCGCGAATCCCGCAACTTCGTCGGTCGCGACGATGGCCGCGTCATAACGGGCGGAGGCAAGCCGGCTGCGGAAATCGCCTGCGACGGCGTTCAACGTCCGCACGCGCCCGGGCGAAAAGACACCCATGTTGCGCGGCGAGCAGACGGCGTGAAATCGCGCAGCCGGATACTTTCGAGCAAGCCCTTCGAGCAGCGGCACGCATGCGATGGCGTCGCCGAGCTTGTCGAGCCGGACGAGCAGGACGTCGTTCATTGCTCGAGCGCTCGACCGGCGGCGAGCGCCTGCGATTCCGGAGTTGCAGGCTCGCGCAATCCGGCGCGCAGCTCGACCACGTATGCCGCGTCCGCGACCCGGTTTTGAGCCCACGCGGCGAGCGGTGAATCGCGCAGGCGCGAGTTTTTTGCAACGCGCTCGTAGACCGCCCGAAGCGGCCTCGCGTTGACGAGCGCCGCGCGCGCGAAATTGACGGCGTATGCACCGGTCGCGAGCCTCACCGGCCAGCTCGGCGCTTTGCGGACGAAGCGCGCGGCCATGCGGCCCTTCTCTCGAGCCTGCGCGACGCGCCGTTCGAGCGTGGTTGCCGCGGCGGGTTTGATATGGTAGATATAGGCGTCCCACGACCAGCTGCGCCGCAGGCCACGCGCGCGCAGCCGTAGACCCAGGTCCATATCTTCCCAGCCGTATAGGTCGTAACGCTCGTCGAACCCGGCGACCGCGCGAACCGCCGCGATCGGCGCGCTGACGTTGCACGTGCAGAAAAATGCCCGCGAAAAATGCTGCGCACGCGGCCGTGGCTGATCCGCGGGATCCGACACGTTGATGATCGGCCCGGTCACCACCCTGTTCGGCCGCGCCGCGTGCGCGCGCAGGTGCGCTTCGACGAAGCTCGGCGGCGCGACCGTGTCATCGTCGCAGAAGATCACGATCGGGGCTGCCGCCAGCGCGATGCCGGCATTGCGCGCCTTCGCTCTGTTCGGCGCGGCTACGAAAATCCGGCGTGCGCCGAATTCGTCGACCGTCGCCGCGGTGGCATCGGATGAGCCGTTGTCGACCACTATGATTTCAAAGCGGCCGGCTGCAGACTGCGCGCGAAGCGCCGCAAGGCAGCCGCGCAAGAGCTGCGCGCGATCGCGCGTCGCGATGACGATCGTCGCTTCCATCGTCATGCCGCCGCAGCGGCCGAGGCGATGGCCAGCGCGTCGTCGGCCATGCGCCCGGATGCCCCGGCGTGCGGCGCGTATACTTCGCGCAGCTGGCTGCCCATGCGGCGCAACTCGTCCGGGTGATCGAGCAGCTCGATCACATGCGCCACGACGTCGGCGGGCATGAGCACGCCGCGCAGCTCTCTCGCGATCAGCCGCCCGGCGTCAATGTTTGGCTGCGCGACGAACTCGAAGCTCTTTTCGTACTCGCGCGCAATCCAGCGCTTCAGCGGCCGGCCGATCAGCGGCACGTACTGGAGGTAACCGGCGACGCCGTTCATCGCGACGTCGTCCGCGTGGTTGGTCGGCACGACGCACAGCGACGGGCGTCCAAGCACCGCCGCTTCGATCATCTTCGTGCCCGGAATGCTGACGACGAGCCGCGCGCTGGCCAGCGCGTGATAATCGCCGGAGCGGTCGACTGCCACCAGCACGCCGTCGGCGTCGATCCGGTTGCCGTCAGATGAGAGCGTGCCCGATATACCCGTCAGAGCCGGATGCGGCGCGCGGAGTGCGGCGCGCAGGTCGTCATCGGTATTGAATGGCGAGATGCAAAAGGTCATCTCTGTGCCGGGTCGCGCGCGCGCGATCTCGCGCGCCGCCTCCAAAAAAAACGGCATGAGACCGCGCAGCTCGTAGGAGCGGCTGCCCGGCATGAAACAAACGCCGCGTCCCAGCCCCGTCGGCGGCGGAGCATCGAACGAGCTGAGCACCGCGTCGCACACGAGATTGCCGACGACGCGCACGCGGTCCGGCGGCGCGCCGGCGTCGCGCAGGTTGACGGCGTTGGGCTCATCGATCGCGAAAAAGCGGTCGAAAACGTGGCGATATGCGCGCCGCGTGAATTTGTACGTCAGCGCGCGGAGGCCGAGCCGCTTGGCGATGAGCTTGCTATGGTACAGATCGCCGCCAAGGTACTGCAGGGCGCCCGGGCCGCGATGCAGGCCGGCAACCCGCCGCTTCATCCAGAACCGCCCGTAGGTTCTTGCGTCGATGACCGTCGCACGAGGAAAGAGTTCGCGCGTCACGTCGGGCTCGCGGCCCGTCGCATAGCGGCAGGGCACAAAAACGACCGTAACATCGGCCAGCGGATTTCGCGCGTAGACGGCTCTGACGAACGGACGCACCCAGCCCATCAGTTCGCCGGGTCCGTTGGTGACGACGACCAGTCGCGATTCGCTCACGCGTCCTTCTCCCGCTGGGCGATGCGCTCGATGATCGCCGTCGTCGAGCGCCCCGCGACGTGCGGCGCGAGCACGATCTCGCCTTGCACTTGCCGCACCGCCGCAGCTTCGGGTAGGTCTGCCATCTTATACCCGGCGTCCTTGACGTGAATGTCCGGCCGCAAAGCCAGGATCGTCTCATTGGGGCGCGGCTCGTCGAAGAGACAGACGAAGTCGACGCATTCGAGCGCCGCGACCAGCTCCGCCCGGTCTGCCTGTGCCACGTACGGCCGGCCGGGAGCTTTTTCGAGCGCCCGCACCGACTCGTCGGAATTGACCCCGACGAGGAGCGCGCCGCCCAGACTTCGCGCGAACTCCAAATAGCGGACGTGGCCGACATGCAGCAGGTCGAACACGCCGCAGGTGAAGACGATTTTGCCGCGCTGGGCGCGCAGCTCGGGTACGCGACTCGCCAGCAGCGCGCGGCCGAGAACCTTATCCGCGGCGCGCACGATGGTTCCGAACTCTCCGCGCGGCGGCCAGCGACTTCGGCTTGGCGATGCCTTCATGCTCCGCAAACCGCAAGATCTCGCGCGGCGTTGCGGTCGCGGTGCCGAGTTTTTCCACCACGACGCCGGCGGCCAGCGCGGCGACGGTCACCGCTCGGTCGATCGGCGCGCCGGCGGCGAGCGCGATGGTCAGGGCCGAAATGACGGTGTCGCCGGCGCCGCTCACATCGTAGACCTGCCGCGCGACGGCCGGCACGGTGAACGGCGATCCTTTTCGGGGAAAGAGCGTCATGCCGTGTTCGCCGCGCGTGATAAGCACGTAACGCGCCTGCGCGCGCTGCAGCAGCGCGCGCGCAGCCCTCGTGAAATCGGCGTCGCTGGCGAGCTTCAGGCCCGTGGCGGCGGCGGCTTCCGCCGCGTTCGGCGCGATGCAGTCGCAGCCGGCGAAGGCTTCCAAATTGTGCGGCTTCGGATCCCCGGTCAGCACGACCTTGCGCGCAAAGTTGCGGACGGTCGCCACGAGTCGCCCGCTCACTACGCCTTTGCCGTAATCGGAAACGGCGACGCCGTCCACGCTGCCGTCCAAGCGCGCGAGGTGCTTGATCAGCGCATCGCGCACGCGCGGCTCGATGGCGGCGGTCGATTCGTGATCGGCGCGCACGACTTGCTGGTTGTGGGCAACGATGCGCGTCTTGACCGTCGTCGGGCGCGATCTCACCCGCTGGATACCGCTGGTGTCGATGTTGAGCTTTCGGCAGACGTCCATGAGGCGCTGGCCCGCGTGGTCGTTGCCGATGACCCCGAGCAAGCGCACCTTTGCGCCGAGCGCCGCAAGGTTGTTGGCGACGTTGCCGGCCCCGCCCAGCGTGTACGAATGGTCGCGCACGTCGACGACCGGCACGGGCGCCTCGGGCGAGATGCGCCGCACGCTGCCCCACAGCCACTCGTCGAGCATGAGGTCGCCGACCACGGCGATCTCGCGCCCGGCCATCGCGTGCAGCAGATCGCGCAACCACGGATATCTCACGATCGCTCGATGATGAACCTCGCCGCCTCGACAAGATCGCGGGCGGCGAACTCGGGGCGCGCCCGCCGAAAATCTTCCGACCGCTCGAGCGGGGGTACGGGGTCGACAGCGACGCCGCGGCAGCCGGCCGCTCGCCCTGCGGCGATGTCGCGCGCGCGATCGCCGATCGCCCAGGAGCGCGACAAGTCGACGTTCCACTCTTTCGCCGCGCGCCTCAGCATACCCGGCTTGGGCTTGCGGCAGCCGCATGACGTCGCGTACTCCGCTACCGGGGCGCCGGGCAGATGCGGGCATTGATAAAAAGCTGTCAGTTCGACGCCTTGTGCTGAGAACATCGCCTTCAACCTTGCGCTCACCGCATCCGATTGGGCCGGCGTGAAATAGCCGCGCGCGATGCCGGATTGATTCGACGCCACGATCAGTAAATAACCGGCGCCTGCCAGCATGGCCGTGCCTTCGACCGCGTTCGGAACGAGGACGACGCGTTCCGGATCGCGGACGTAGCCGAAATCGACGTTGAGCGTGCCGTCGCGGTCGAGGAATACCGCACGGCGTTTCTCGCTGCGGTCATCCGTCACGGTTCGACGACGGCCAGCTCCACGAGCTCGCAGATGATGTGGCCGATGGCCAGATGCGCTTCCTGCGTCTTCCACGATGGACCGTTGGGGCAGAGCACGGCGACGTCGGCGGCCTCAGCCGCCGGGCCGCCCTTCGTGCTGGCAATGGCAACCGTCGTGGCGCCCTTGGCACGTGCCGCGCGCAGCCCGTTGACGACGTTGGCCGACGCGCCGGACGTCGTCAGCCCGATCGCGACGTCGCCCTGTTTGACGAGCCCATCCAACTGGCGCGCGAAAACGTTTTCGAATCCGTAGTCATTGGCGATGGCGGTGAGCGCCGAGCTGTCGACGGTCAGCGCGAGAGCGCCCCACGGCGGTCGCTCGCGCAGGAAGCGGCCCGACAGCTCCGCCGCGAGATGCTGCGCTTGCGCGGCGCTGCCGCCGTTGCCGAAAAAGTAAATGCGCCCGCCGCGCTTGATCGCGGCGACGATCGCCGCAACGGTATCGTCGACGGCGCCGGCGCACGGCTGCAGAGACTCGAGAATCGTTTCGCGCTCGGCGAGGCAGTCGGCGAAGCGCTTCACGTCTCGATCCAAAAAAGTTCTTGGTGCAGCGCGACGAGTTCGCCGTCTTTGGGAAGAACCTTGACGATCTTGCCGTCGTACTCGCTCACGATCTCGTTCATCAGCTTCATCGCCTCGATGATGCACAGCGTCTGGCCTGCATTGACCTGCTCGCCAGCATCGATGAACGGCTTCGCGCCGGGCGTCGGCGCGCGATAGAAGACACCCACCAGCGGGGCGAGCACTTTGCGCACGTTTTCCGGCAATCGGTCGGGCGCCGCAGGCGCAACCGCGCCGCCCTGCGCCGCGCCGGGCTGCGGCGGGCGGCTCTGCCCGCCATGCGGCAAGCTCATGCGGAGATCCACGTCGATGCCCTCGATCTTCACGCGCAGCCGGTCGAGGCCGTCGCGCTGCATGAGCTCGATGAGCTGATCGAGAGTCTTTTTGTCGAGCTCCAAAAACCGCCTCTGCCTTTAGGCGCGCAGGCGCGTCGCGAGCGTGCGCTCGACGTCCGCGAGCTTGACGCGCTCGCGCGTACGCGTCACGAGGTCTTGAATCGTTGCTTCGCCGGCGGATAACTCGTCGCCCCCGACGACGACCGCGTATTTCGCGCCGCGCTCGCCCGCATCACGCAATTGCTTGTCGATTTTTCGCCGCGAGTAATCCATGTCGGCCGCGATGCCGTTTTCGCGCGTCGCGTTCATGATCGGCGCAAGGCGCCGCACGCTTTCCTCGTCGAGCGCCACGAACGCCACATCGAGGCGCCGGTCAATGTCGGCGGCCAGGCGCGCACCGCCGCTGGCTTCCGCGAGCATGAGCAGCCGTTCAATCCCCATCGCGACGCCGACCGCAGGCGTGCTCGGACCGCCCATGTCTTCGACCAGATCGTCGTAGCGGCCGCCGCCGCACACCGCATTTTGCGAGCCCAGAGCGCTCGAGCTGACCTCGAAGACTGTGCGCGTGTAGTAATCCAGGCCGCGGACGATGTGCGGGTTGAGATCGGCCTCGATGCGCATCGCCTGCAGGAGCGCCCGCACGCCCGCGAAGTGAGCGCGGCAGGCGGCGCACAAGAATCGATCGACGGTTGGCGCAGCCGCGAGCACGGCTTTGTCGTTTGGATCTTTCGAATCCAATATACGCAACGGATTTGCGCTTAGGCGGGCCACGCTTGTTTCGCTGAGTCGATCCGCGCGCGCCGTAAGATACTCGACGAGCGCGTCGCGAAATGCAGGCCGGCACCGCTTGCAGCCCATGGAATTGAGTTCGACGCGGTATTGTGACGCCCCGACGGAACGAATGACGTCCAGCGTCAGCGCGATGATCTCCGCGTCCGCCTCGGGCCCGGCTACCTTGAAACATTCCGCGCCCCACTGGTGCGACTGACGATAACGTCCTTTTTGCGGGCGCTCGTAGCGGAAGATCGCGCCGCGGTAGTAGACTTTGAGCGCGCTCGCGCCGATAAGGTTATGCTCGAGCGCTGCGCGCACGACCGGCGCGGTGAATTCCGGCCGCAACGTGAGCTTTCGCCCGCCCCGGTCGGTAAACGAGTACATCTCCTTGTCGACGATGTCGGTGCCTTCGCCAATCGTGCGCACGAAGACGTCGGTGCTTTCGAAGATCGGCGTGCGGATCTCCCCGTAGCCGAAACGCGCGCACGCGGCGTCGACGGCGCGCTCCAGCGCTTGCCAGCGCGGCGCATCTGCGGGAAGTACGTCAAACGTGCCCCGCGGGGCGGTCGCCTTCGTCACCATGCTCCAATGAAAAACGCCGCACATCGAATGGCCGTCATCGGCGTCAGCACGGTTGTAATCGCGGCTTGCTGCTGGCCGCCAGACGTTGTGCTGCCGGCGCTTGCGCCGTTGCTCGCCTTGGCCGGCCGCGCGTGGGCGTATGCGGCTTCCATAGTCCTAGAGGCCGCTCCCTATATCCTTGTCGGATCGCTGGTCGCGACGCTCGCGCTGCGCGCGGGCGCGAACCGCATTGCGGCCGCGCTGCTGCCGATGGTCGCACCCGGTTGCGATTGCAGCATGAACGGTTACGCGCCGCTCATCGCGCGCGCGCCGGCACCGCTCGCCGCATTTTCGATGATCTGGTCTGCATCGTGCAATCCGATCGCGCTCTTCGCAACCCACGCGATCCTCGGCGCCGCCGTGTTCAAAGCGCGGATCGCCGGAACACTCGTGGCAGGCTGTCTTACCGCGCTCGGCTGGAGCAACGCGAGGCTCCGACCTGCGCCGTCTGCGTGCGGCGCCGGCTGCCGAGCCGGTCGACCGCGCGCCCCGCGTTCGGCCGTTGAAATTTTCGGCTCCGGCTTGCTTGCGCTCGTGCCCGCTGCCACGCTGTGCGGCGTCGCGCTGGTGGCGGCGCCGCACGTGCTGCGCGCGCACGCGGCGCCGCTGCCGGCCGCGGCGCTCGGCGCGCTCATTTCGCCGTGCTCGACCGCCGATGCGATTCTGGCGCGGGTGCTCGCTCCGCTGCCGGCCGCACAGGCGGCGTTCGTCATGGCGGCACAGACGCTCGACGCGCGTCAGCTCTCGCTCCTGGCGCGCACGTTCGGCATGCGGCGCGCGGCGATCGCCGCGGCGGCGTCGCTCATCGGCTGCGCAGTCGCAGTTTTTAGCGTGCGACACCCATGATCGCACGCTGCGCGGCCGCGGCGTTCGCGGGCGTGGCGCTGCTGGCGTGCGTCAGCGGCGCCTATTCGTCGCTCACCACGCTGCGGGCGTGGTGCGCGTGGTGCGTGGCCGTATTCGCCGCCGGAACGGTTCGCGACGTCAAGACGCTGGCGTGTTTCGCAGCAGGCGTGGGAGCGGGCTGCGCGCTGCCGCACGCCGCGCCCCGCCCGGCCGGCGATGTGGTCACGCACGCGCCAAAAGCGGGTTACAGCGGAGACTTGTTCGCGCTGCTGGATCGCATCGACCGCGATCCGGCCGGCGTCATCGGCGAACGCGTGTCGGTAAGCGGCACGTGGGGAGCCGCAGCTGCGGACCAGCCGGCAACGGTCTCGCGCCGCATTATGTCGTGCTGCGCGGCGGACGCGGTGGCGGTGGGCTTCGATGTCGTTCCGAAACGACGCGTCTCGATAGGGCGCGCGGCGTGGGTGCGCGTTACGGGCATCCTCCGTTCGCGCCTCGCCGACGGCGAGATACGATACCTGCTTGCGGCGGCTACGGTTTGCCGGCTGCCGAACGGCGCTCCAAAAGCGCGATCAGCACGTCCTCCGCGTGGCCCGGCAGCGAAACTTTCGGCCACACCTTGCGAATGACGCCCGCAGCATCCGCCAAAAACGTCGAGCGCTGGACGGAGCGCTTTTTCTCGCCGTCGACGTCGCGCTCGTAGATCACGCCGAACGCGTTGCACAATTTTTCTTCGCTATCGGCCAGCAACGCGAACGGCAGCCGGTTCGCTCCCCGAAAGCGGGCGTGGGTATCGGCGTCGTCGCGGCTGACGCCGATGATTTCAGCTCCGAGCTGCTTGAACTTCCCATACGCGTCGCGAAACTGCGCCGCCTCGTCCGTTCAGCCGCCGGTGAAATCTTTCGGGTAAAAAAACACCACCAGCCAGTCGGCGGGAAAATCGGCCAGCCGGCGCGGCGCGCCGACGTCGTCCGGCACGGAGATATCGGGGAGTTTGTCGCCGACGTCGAGCATGCAGACCGCCTCGTCAGTGCAAAAAATAGCGACGCGCCGTGAACACCAAAGCGACATCCGATTTGCGCGCCGCCTCGATCACTTCCTGGTCGCGAATCGAGCCGTGGGGCGCGACGACCGCGGCGATGCCCGCTCGCGCGGCCGCTTCCAGCCCGTCGGCGAACGGGAAAAATCCGTCGCTGGCGAGCACGGCGCCGCTGGCCGCCGACCCGGCGCGCAGGCACGCCAATTCGACGGCCGACACGCGATTGGTTTGGCCGCCGCAGACGCCGATCGCCGATTCGCCGCGCGCCACAAGCGCCGCGTTCGACTTCACGAAGCGCACGGCGCCGAACGCGAACAGCAAATCGCGCCATTGCTCGGCGCTCGGCGCGCGCGGCGTGACCACCGTCCACTCATCGCGCTCGGCCGCGGGATCCGGCTCTTCCACCAAGAGCCCGCCCAACGCCGAGCGCACTTTGGGCGCCGACAACAACCGCTCCGGCAGCAACGGTTCGAAGCGCAGCACGCGCAGATTTTTCCTAGCCGCGAGAACCACGAGCGCTTCCGCGCTGAAGTCGGGCGCTGCGACGACCTCCAAAAACCGAGCGGCAATCAGATGCGCTGCGGGAGCGTCCAGCGGCGCGTTGCACGCGACGACGCCGCCGAATGCCGAGATGGGATCGGCGCCCAGCGCCTCGGCCAGCGCGTCGGCCGCCGAGTCACGCACGGCCAAGCCGCACGGTACGGTGTGTTTGACGATCGCGGCCACCACGGCGCGCCGCGATACCGCCTCGTGAGGAAAACCGCGCGGCGGTTCGGGGCGCGCGAGCAAGCGCAAACACGAATCGACGTCCAGCAGGTTGTTGTAGGAGAGGGCTTTGCCGGCCAGCGGTTCAGGCAAACGAACGGCGCCGGCCGCATCGTGCTGGAACTGAGCTCGCGCCCAGGGGTTTTCACCGTAGCGCAGTTTGGTGACGCGCGCCGACCGGCTGGCGCCGCTGAAGTGCGCGACGATCGCCGCATCGTAGCGCTCGCACAGCGCAAACGCCTCGACTGCCCAGCGTCGCCGCTCGTCGGGGGTCGGCCCGCCGCGTCCCAGCGTGCCAGCAAAGCCTTCGTATTGCTCCGGCGAGGAGAGCACGCTGACGCGGGCGTGGTTTTTCGCCGCGGCGCGCAGCAGCGTCACGCCGCCGATGTCGATCTGCTCGACGATCTCGGCGCTCGTCGTGCCGTCGCGCGCGGCGGTCTGCTCGAACGGATACAGGTTAACGGCCACGACCGAGATCGGCGGGATTTCGAAGCGCTCTAAGTCCGCGACGTGGGCCGGGATCGAAGGATCGGCCAGGATGCCGGCCATGATCTTCGGGTGCAGCGTTTTTACGCGGCCGTCGAGGAGCGGCGGATGGCCAATGAGGTCGCCGACTTCGTCGCACGCGATGCCGATCTCGCGCACCGCAGCGGCGGTTCCGCCCGTCGCGATCAGGCGGTAACCGTGGCGGCGCAGCACGCCCGCCAGCGGCGCGAGGCCGTTGCGGTCCGAGAGCGAGAGCAGCGCCGCCGGCGATCGGGCGCTAAGCACCCACCTGCTCCAGCGCCAGCGATAGAACGCTCGAGACGCCGGGCTCTCCCATGGTGACGCCGTAGATGCGGTCGGCGAGCGTCATCGTCGCTTTGTTGTGCGTTATGATGACGATCTGCGCGCGGCTCGACAGCTCGGTGAGGATGCCCCCGAATCGGCCGATGTTGGCCTCGTCCAGCGCGGCGTCGATCTCGTCAAAGATGTAGAAGGGGCTTGGCCTGACCTGCAGGATGGCGAAAATCAGCGCGACCGCAGTGAGCGAGCGCTCACCGCCGGACAAAGCGTGCAGGCTCTGCAGCTTCTTGCCGGGGGGCTGTGCCGCGATCTCGACACCGGCGAGCAGCGGATCCTCAGACTGCGTCAGCCAAAGCTTGCCTACGCCGCCGTCGAACAGGCGTGCGAACGTGGCCGAAAATGCCTCGGATACTTTTTCGAAGACGGCAGTGAATTGGCGCACGGACTCCGCGTCGATTTCGGCGATCACCTTGAGGATGCTGTCACGTGCGGCCGCGAGGTCGGTCAATTGTCTGCGCAGAAAATCGCGCCGCTCGACGAGCTGTGCCTGGTCCTCGAGTGCGTTGAGGTTCACGTCGCCGAGCCGGTCAAGCTCTTGGCGCATCTCGCGGATCTCGGCGTCCGCCTCGCCTGCAAACTGGGCGTAGCGCGCGGCGACGTCGTCCATTTCGTGCTGGCTGGCCGGATTCTGCGCGAACGTCTCCTGCAACACGGATAGCTCCGCGTCGATTCCGGCGAGGCGTATCCGGCTGCGCTCAAGCTCCAGCGACCGTTCGCGTTCGAGCTGTTGCGCGCTGCTTAACCGCTCCTCGAGTTCGCGGCAGGCGGCGGTAAGCTCGTCGCGTTTCGCGCGCAGCGTTTCGGCGTGCGCCTGCACCTGCGCGAGCTGCCGATCGACCTGCGCCCGGCGCTCGGTGAGCCGGTCGACCTCGGTCGCGTGCTCGTCGCGCATCGCGCGCGCCTGAGCCAGCGAATCGACTTTGGCTTCGTATGCTTTGCGCCGCGTCACGATTGCCCCGCGCGCTTGTTCGACGTCGTCGCCGAGCTGGGCAACGCGCTCCACGAGCGTCGCGGCTTCGGCCGCCAACGTCCGATGCCGCTCGCGCAGCCCGGACAGCTCGCTTTGCAGGCGGTCGCTTTCACGGGCCGCCGCAGCCCGTTGTTCCTCAAGCTGCGCGATCGCGCTCGCCGATCGTTCCGCCTGACGCTCGAATTCTTCGGCGCGGTCCGCTGCCTCGTCGAGCGCACGACGCGACGCGGCGCGCTGAGCCTCGAGAGCCGCGAGGTGATCGGTCGTGGCCGTCAATTCCGACCGCACGCGCTCCAGCGCCGCACTGGTATCCTTATGGCGGAGCTGGGCGTCGACGCGGGCGCCGGCAGCGCGCTGCGCCTCTGCCGAAGCGCGGGCAACGGTCTCCCGCGAACGCTCGAATTGTGCCTGCGCGCCAGCGCTCGCTGCCTGCAGCGTCTTGAGCTCGGCCGCCAAACTGTCCGTCGCGGCGCGGCGCGCGAGCGGACCCGCCTCGGCGCTGCCGCCGGCAATCGCGGCGCCTCGCACGAGCTCGCCGTCGAGCGTCACGATCGTCTGCGGCGTAAGCGACGCCATGCCCAGCGCGGTTTCGAGCGTGTTGACGACGACGATGTCCTGCAGTAGATATTCGATGGCTGCGTGCGCTTCGGTTTTGATCTTTACGAGAGCGAGCGCGGCGCCGACGTAGCCCGCGGAACCGTTGGAGCGGTCGCCGTTAGACGACCGCGAGGAGCGCAGCAATGTGTCGGGCCGGTCACGCGCGATCGCATCCAACGCTAAAAACGTCGCTCGGCCAGCGCGCTCTTTTTTCAGCATGGCGATCGCTGCGCGCGCATCCGCACTGCTGCGCACGATGACGTCCTCCGCGTGTTCACCGAGCGCGATATCAATCGCCGCCGCGTGCGCGTGCTCGACCTGCAGGCAATCGGCCACGACGCCGATGACGCCGCCGAGCGTGCCGCGATCGCTCGCATTTTTGACCGCCGCGAGAGCCGAACCGAATCCGCCCGCGTCGATTTCTTTGAACGCGTCAAGCCTGGCGCCGACCTCGAGCGCGGCGCCGCGCCGCAGCTCCAGCTCGTCGCGCTCTCGCTCGAGTTGAATCTGCACCTCGTCGCGCGCTCGCAGCGCCCGCTCTACGTCGCGCGCCTGCCGCGCGCACTCGGCATCGACGGCGCGCAGCTCCGCTTCAAGGCTGGCGCAACGGCGGCGCGCGAGGTCAGCCCGCTCGCGACCGGCCGCGAGCTCCTCGTCAAAGCGGCCCAGGGCCTCGGCGATGCGATCGCGCTCCGATTGCGCCGCTTGAGCCGCGCTGCCGTTCTGCGCGGCCTGTCCGGCAGTGTGGGCGCGCCGGTCCTCGATCGCGCGCAGCGACCCGTAAGCCACTTCCCAAGCGGCCGAACCGGCGGCTTCAGCCTGCGCGGCGGACTCGGCCGCTCGCAGGCCTTCATCGCGCCGCATGCGAGCCGCGCCGAGTTCCTCGACGAGCGCCGACACCCGCTCTTCGGCCGCGGTCCTGTCTTGCGCGGCCGCATCGACCTCGCGCTCGAGCTGCTCGCAGCGCCGCACCGACTCCTCGAGGCGCGCTTGAGCGGACGCTTGACTCGTCGCAATTCCTTGCACCGCCGCCGCCGCTTCATTGCGCTCTCCGTTGCAATCGTCCAGCGCGAGCGTCGCCTGATACTCTTCGTAGCGAATGCGCGACACTTCGGCGTCGAGCTGGGCGCGCTGGGTGCCGGCGCCGGCGCGGCCGGACTCTCCTTCGCCGAGCTGCGCCGCGATGCGCGCACGTTCTTCGCGCCGGTCCGCAGTCTTGCGCACGAACGACAGAATCTCGAGGTCACGCACGCGCTGCTGCAGTTTGCGATAGCGCTTGGCACGCCGGACCTGACGCTCGATCGCCGGCACTTGCCGCTCGAGCTCTTGGAGCACGTCGTTGACACGAACCGCGTTTGCATCGGTCTGCTCGAGGCGGCGCTGCGCTTCGCGCTTGCGTACCTGATAGCGGCTCGTGCCGGCAACCTCTTCAAACACTTCGCGCCGCGCCTCGGGTTTGGCCGAAAGGATCGCGTCGATCTGGCCCTGCGAGATGATCGCCGCCGCGTCGGGTCCGAGCCCGGTGCCGAGCAACAGATCCGTGATGTCTTTGAGCCGGACGTGTGTCCGGTTGAGAAAGTACTCGCCCTCGCCGTTGCGATACACGCGCCGCGTCACCGACACCTCGGCGAAGGGTGCGGCGAGCATCCCGTCCGAGTTGTCGAACGTCACCGTGACCTCGGCCATGCCCAGCGGCCGTCGCCGGTTGTTGCCGGCGAAGATGACGGCATCCATCCGCTCGCCGCGCAGCTGCTTGGCGCTTTGCTCGCCGAGCACCCAACGCACCGCGTCTACGAGGTTCGATTTGCCGGAGCCGTTGGGTCCAACGATGCCCGAGATGCCCGGCTCGAAAACGAAACACGTCCGCTCCGCGAACGTCTTGAAGCCGAAGAGATCGATCGATTTAAGGTATATGTTCGTTCACCTGACGCGCAGGCGGCGCAACGCCTCAGCGGCCGCCCGGGCCTGGGCCTCCTTCTTCGTCGAGCCGCTACCGGTTCCCACCACGTCGCCGGCGATCCGCACGGTGGCGCAAAAGCTGCGCGCGTGTGCCGGTCCGCTTTCGTCGACGAGCGCATACGACGGCGCCGATTTGAAGCGCGCTTGCGAATACTCTTGCAGCGCGCTGCGCGGATCGGCTGTGCCGGCGGCGTCGCGCGCTGCGTCGATGTGTATGCGACGCACGAATTTTTTCGCCGCTTCGAATCCCCCGCTGACGAACACCGCGCCGACCAGCGCCTCGAAAGCGGCTGCCAGCAGGCGCGGGCGCGCCTCACCATGCGCTGCCGCCTCGCCCTTGCCGAGACGCAGCAGCGCGCCGAGCTCGAGCCGCCTCGCCGTTGCCGCCAGCGCATCGCGCGCTATGAGCCTGGCGCGCCTTGGCGACAGCCGGCCCTCCGGATCCTGCGGATACCGTTGGAAAAGCTCGTCCGCGACGATCAGACCCAGCACGGCGTCCCCCAAGAACTCGAGGCGCTCGTTGGACATCGCGATCGCGGCCGAACCCTTGGCATGTTCGTAGGCGAACGAATCGTGCGTCAGCGCGGCGTCGAGCAGCGTGCAGTCCCCGCGCGCGGCCGCCTCCAACCCGAAACGCTTGCCGAAGGCGCGCAGTGCGCGGCGGCGCGACGGCCGAACCAACTCGGTCTGCGCGGCGGTTTTCGCCATCGATCGGTTAGCTCTCGGAGTACTTGCGAAAGACGAGCACGGCATTGTGACCGCCGAAGCCGAAGGCGTTCGACATCGAAACGTTGACGGTCGCTTTGCGCGCCACGTTGGGGACGACGTCGAGCGCGCAGTCCGGATCGGGCGAATGATAGTTAATGGTCGGCGGCATGATGTCGCCGTGCACCGCCAGCACAGCACAGATGCCTTCGAGCGCGCCGGCTGCGCCAAGGGCGTGGCCGAACATCGATTTGCTGGAGCTGACCGCAACCGAATCGGCCTGCGCGCCGAAGACGCGGTGGATCGCTTGCGCCTCGGCGGTGTCGCCCAAGCCGGTGGAGGTTGCGTGTGCGTTGATGTAGTCGACGTCTTCCGGCTGCAACTGCGCATCGCGCAGCGCGCGGCTCATCGCCAGACCGACGCCTTTGCTCTCCGGATCCGGGGTCACCATGTGGTAGGCGTCCGAAGAATGCCCGTAACCGATCATCTCGGCATAAATCTTCGCACCGCGTCTTGCCGCACGTCCGAGTTCCTCTAAGACGAGCACGCCGCCGCCTTCGCTCATGACGAATCCGTCGCGTTCTTTATCGAACGGTCGGCTGGCGGTCTCGGGCGATGCGTTGCGCGTGGAGAGCGCGCGCATGGCGCAAAACCCGCCGACGGCAAGTTCCGTAATCGGCGCTTCAGAACCGCCCGCCAGCATGACTTCGGCTTCACCCATCTGCACAAGGCGAAATGCATCGCCAATCGCATTGTTCGAGGACGCGCACGCCGACACGGCAGTTTGCGTCGGGCCGCGCACCTTGAGGTGAATGGAAACAAGCCCCGGCGCGATGTTGCCGATCAGCATGGGAATGAGAAACGGCGAAAGACGTTCCGGACCCTGCTCCAGCATCACCCGGTGCTGCTGTTCGATGGTCATCAACCCGCCGATACCCGAACCCAAGATGACTCCGATATCGTCGCGGTTGTCGTCCGTGATGTCAAGCTTGGCGTCGGCCACCGCTTCGTTCGCCGCTACGAAAGCGAACTGCGCGAAGCGATCCATCTTGCGCGCGTCTTTTTTCCCGATGATCGCGTTCGGATCGAAGCCTTTGACTTCGCCGGCGAAACGTGTCGGCAGGTGCGATGCGTCGAAGAGCGTGATTTCACTGATGCCGCTCTTTCCGGCAACGACGTTGGACCAAAATTCGGCGACGCCGTTGCCGAGCGGCGTGACCGCGCCAAGTCCGGTGACAACCACGCGCCGTGAAAAGCGCATAGAGTAGGAAGATGCGGTTTTGCGACGGTGCTCACCTGTTTTTGTTTTTGCATCTGCCGATGTTCAAAAAGGGGACGGAAGTTCGTTGCAGAACGACCGCGACTGTGGGCCTTTGAAAAGATGACCCCGCACCCTTCGACTATGCGCGATAACCGCTCGAGCCTCCGCAACGGCGGTAACATGATGGAAAGAGGCGTACAGCAACGCCCCGCGCGCGTCGGAAGTCCAGAGGGGAGGTGACGTAAGCGCACCATGGCCAAGAAAAAAGCGAAAAAAGCAGGCAAGAAAAAGAAACACTAACGCGTTGTAAGTTCCGCGTTTGAGGATTGTTCAAAAGAGGGTGCGGCAAAAGCAGCACCCTTTCTTTATTGCAATTGCAGCGGTCGCCGTCGGGCGACTGACCGCAGGTCGATGACGCACGATCCTGCAGTGGTTCGACCGAAGGTCGATGACCGACGATCCTGCAGTGGTTCGACCGAAGGTCGATGACCGACGATCCTGCAGTGGTTCGACCGAAGGTCGATGACCGACGATCCTGCAGTGGTTCGACCGAAGGTCGATGACCGACGATCCTGCAGTGGTTCGACCGAAGGTCGATGACGTTCGCGACCGAAGGTCGCGAACGAGGTACCCTAACATGCCCGACAGCCCATCTTTCTCCACCCAGTCCATTCACGGCCAATCCGCCGCCGAACCGGCGAACCGGCCGGCCAGCCTGCCCATCTATCAATCCGCCGGCTGGGTGTTCCGCAACTTGGACGAGGTCGACGCGATCTACGAAGGCCGTTCTCCCGGCGCGATCTACGGCACGGACGGCCTGCCGAACATTCTTGCACTCGAAGCGGTCATCGCCCGGCTCGAAGGCACGGACGCGGCGCTCGCCACCAGCGGCGGCATGGCTGCCTTCCTCGCCACCTTTCTAGCCACGCTGTCGCAGGGCGAGCGCGTCGTCGCCAGCCGGGACCTTTACGGCAACACGACGCGACTGCTCGGTGACCTCGCGCGCTTCGGGATCTCGACCTCGTTCGTCGATGCGACCGATCGCGACGCCGTGCGAAGCCAACTTGGCGATGGCGCGCGGCTCGTCGTCGTCGAAACGATCTCGAATCCGCGCATTCGCGTCGCGCATATTCCGAAGCTCGCGGCCCTGGCGCACGAGCGCGGTGCGCTGCTGGTCGTGGATAACACGTTCGCCGGACCCTACCACTGCCGGCCCGCGTTGCTCGGCGCTGATGTCGTGATCGAAAGTGCGACGAAATTTTTCGGCGGCCACCACGACCTCGTTGTCGGCGCGGTCGCGGCGCGGCAGCAGGACCTCGCGCCCATCCGCGCGCTCGCGGTTCGATCGAGCATGGTGCCCGGGCCGTTCGACGCCTGGTTGACGGCGCGCTCCATTCAAACGCTAGAGCCGCGCATGGAGCGCGCGGCGCGCAACGCGACAGCAGTGGCGCACTGGCTCGCCGAACAGCCGCGCGTGCGCGCCGTTCACTATCCGGGGCTGGCGTCGCATCCGGACCACGAAGCGGCAGGCGTCACACTGCGCAACGGGTATGGCGCAATGCTCGCGTTCGAGGTTGACGGCGGCCGCCCGGCGGTCAACCGTATCCTCGAAAAGACGTCGATGATCCGGCTGGTGTTAAGTTTGGGCGGCACCGCGACGACGTTGTCGCACCCTGCAACGTCGTCGCATCGAGCGTTGTCAAATGCCGATCGCGAAGCGCTCGGCATCCACGACGGCTTTTTACGTCTCTCGGTCGGCATTGAGGCGCTCGAGGACATCGAGGCCGATCTCGCGCGCGGATTGTCCGCATTGTAGCAAAAAGCGCGTTATAACGCGCACGCGCACGGGTAAAGGAATTGCCGGAGGATGGTCAATATATAGCCTGCTTGGGTCACCCCGAAGGCAACCTCTTCATAAAACCCGGCTACGGAGTGTAGATATGAAGTTTGCAATGATTTGCGCCGCGGCGCTGGCCAGCTTGAGCATCGCGGCATGTTCCAGCAGTTCGAACACCTCATCCGGCACGGCGTCCGCTCCCACCTCGATGGCCACGGCGATGGCTACCGCAATGGCGAGAGCCGGCGGCGCCATGATGTCGATGATGAAGGGCGGCGTCACGATGAACGCCCAAAACGGATCGGGTGAATCGGGTTCTGCCAAGCTCACGGCGAAGGGCAGCCAGACGCTCGTCGTCATCAAGCTCAAGGGCGAAAAGGCGGGCGCCAGCCAGCCGGCGCACATCCATCCCGGCAGCTGCGCGAAGCTGAATCCGGTTCCGAAGTATCCGCTCAGCCCCGTCGTCGGCGGAGTATCATCGACGCTTGTCGCCGCGCCGATCGCAACACTGACCAACGGCCACTACGCGATCAACGTTCATGCGTCGGCCGCGAACCTCAAGCTCTACGTGAGCTGCGGCGACATCAAGTAGTCGGAAGCGGCATCGCCGGCGCGCGAGCTGGCGCTGCACCCGCGCAAAACTGAAACGGCCGTCTTTCGACGGCCGTTTCTCGTTTATAGCAACGAACCCGTGTCGCCGGCTCCGAGGATCATCTTGCGTAAAAAATAGATCGGCGGATCGCCATGCGACAGCAGCGCGTCGTGAAACGTGCGCAGCGTGAACGCGGCGCCCAAGCGGGCCCTATCGTCGGCGCGCAGCTTTAAGAGCATCAGTCTGCCCAGCGTGTAGTAGCCATAGAGCGGGTCCTGCGTGCCGCGCAGCGCCTCGCGGTACGCCGGCGCACGCGCCATGAATGCGTTGTCCATAAAAAATGTCGTCGCGCCCGCAACGGACATGCCCTGCGTGTGTTCCTCGATGCCCACGATGTAGCGGCATTCCCGCTGCAAAGCCAGCGCAAGCTGCGCTAGGCGATAGCGCGGGTCGCCGTTGCCGAGCCCCGCGTCAACCATCATCTGCTCGTCGTAATGCGCCCAACCTTCGCCGAAGGCCGGATTCCAATTCAGCTTGCGAATCAAACTCAAGTGCGCCTGCTTGTTGAACAGATAGTTCGTGTAGTGCCCCGGATAGACTTCATGCAGCGAGATGATCGGCAGCGCGTAGTCATTGAGAAACGCGAGCTGCTCGTGCACTTGCCGCGAGGACCACGACGGATCCGGCACGGTGACGCGGTAGTAAGCCTCAGTGGCGCGCGCTTCCAGCGGGCCCGGCGAGTCCATCGATGCAAACGACGTTTGCGCTTGAAATTTCGGCGTTGCGATGACTTTGGCTATCGGGGCGCTCGGCAGGTCGATGATGCCGTGCGCCTTGATGAAGGCGACCAAGCTCGTGAGTACGTTCTGCGCAGTCCGCAAGATCCGATCGGCCGCCGGATGCTGCGCGCCGAGCGAAGCGTAGACGGCTTGCGGCGAACGAGTCGGATCGATGCGCTTCGCGGCCGCGATGAAGGCGGCCCGATCGCTCGCCAGCGCCGATTCGCCGACGTTCAAGAGCCTCGCAAGCGGAATGGCCGTGACATTCTGCAACCTCTCGAGGTAGGCGTAGTTGACCGGCCCGATCGCATACGAGCCGTGCGCTCTCGGCACGATCGAGCTTTGAACGAATGCCAAGTAGCGTTTGAGCGCGGCGATCGCGGCGGCGTTGGCGGAGCTGAATTGCGCTCGCAGCGCCGGATCCTTTACGCCGGCGAACGCGTCCGGTACGTCTTTGGTAAAAAAGTCGACCGCGCCCGCGGTGTCGAGCGCGGCGAGCTTTGCCGTGACCGGCGCGACGTGCGCCGGCAGTAGGTTGCCTTCGCCCTGCGCGAGCATGGCGGGAATTTTTTGTTCGCGCGCAATGACGTAGCGCAGCCGCTGCGCCGGCGGCGCATAGTTCCGCGACATAATCGAATAGACCGCGTCCGATGCAATGGCCGTATACTGGCCCGGATCCGTCGTCCACTCGCGCTGCGTCTCGTCGTGCCACAGCGCCTCCTTGATGCTGTTTTCGAGAATGACCTGATCTGCTTGATCGTCGAGCGACAAGGTTGACGAAGGAATCGCTTGCAGCGCGGCGAGCGTCCGGTGCATGTGCCGGTTCCGGTTCGCAAAGTCTGCGGCCCCGTAGGACCCGATTTCCGCATCGTAGTCGTGCACGCCGACGCGCGTTGCCGACAGCGGCGACGTCTGAAAATGCCAAGCGTAATATTGCCGAGCGATGCTGCGCAGCGTTCCAGCGCCCGACGGCTGGGCCACGGTCGCGCACAGCGGTGAAAAGACCAGCACACACGCGACGAGCGCGGCGGCGAGACGCGAGACCAATTTCAGCACCTCCGAAAGACGATCGCGGCGTCAAATCCGATGCAAGGCTACCGTCAGCAGCACGATTTGTGCGACGGCAATTACGATATTCGTCACGGCCAAAATGATCATGAACCACATCAGGGTCCGCATATGGGTGCCTTGTTCCAGTTTGCGCAGCGCGGTGACGATCTCGAGGACGAGGGGACGTATATCGTTCGGGTCCGGACCGGTCACGCAAGCCTCCAGCGCCAGGAGCGTCACGGCCGCTAGGGTCGCGCTGCGCGAGCCTGCCGGGCTCCGGCGGCCCCTGCACTTATGCAACGGCAGCCGAGGCTCCCTTCGCGTGTCGCGCGCCTGCGCAGCTTGGGCAGCCGCGGGAGGCGGCAAGCGGCCCGTCGAACGCCTGAAAGCCGCACGGCGCAAACACAGAGCGCGCGGTATCCGGCTGATGGGCAAGTTCGTGAATCTATTCCAAAGCGCGCGCTTACGGGCGCGATCGGTGTTTGCCGCAAAAGCGAACGCCGGCGTTTCCGCGCGCGCGAGTGCGAAGGATCTCGCGACCCCCATCGACGCCACCGACGAGCGCTTTCGCCGCGCGATCGAATGCGGCGAGCTCCAACTGTACTATCAGCCGCTCACCGACATCAAGACGGGCCTGATCACCGGCGCCGAGGCGCTGGTGCGCTGGAATGAACCGGATCGCGGCTTTTTGTTGCCCGCGCAATTCGTACCGTATGCGGAAGAGACCGGCGCCATCATCGCGATGGGCGATTGGGTCTTGCGCACGGCGTGCGCGCAATTGAAGACGTGGCATGAATCGGGCTTGCTCGATTTGCGCGTGTCGGTGAACGTGTCGGCAAAGCAGTTTGAGAGTTTGGAATTCGTCGAGACCGTCGCGAGCGCGCTCAAAAAAGCGCACCTTGCGCCGGAATTTCTGGAACTGGAGATCACCGAAACGACCGCGATGAAGAACCTCGAACTCAGCATCGCGGTGATGAGTCAGCTGCACAAAATGGATGTGCGCCTCGCGATCGACGACTTCGGCACCGGTTATTCGTCGCTGGCATCGCTCAAGCAATTCCCGCTCGATGAACTGAAAATCGATCGGATGTTCATCCGCAATTGCACGAGCGATCCGGACGACGCGGCGATCACCATGGCCGTGATTTCTCTGGCTCACGGCATGGGGTTAAACGCGGTGGCCGAAGGCGTCGAAACCCAGCGTCAGCTGGAGTATCTGCGCACGCTACAATGCAATACGATGCAAGGAATTCTCGGCGGCTCCGCGATGCCGGCCGAGGCCTTCACCCGCTTCGTGCGCGGTGAGGACGACCCGTACGGGTCGATCGCGGCGTTGCCCTAACGGACCCCAAAAAAAGATAGAATACCCCCTATTTCGCGATTGCAGCGGGAGCGGGGGAGCGTTATAATGGGGTCGATAAGGTCTTCATATGAAGACCGAATCGTCCTCGTCGCGTTTGGTGAGCAAACCGGCCGCGATTTTTGGTCACTCGTCGGTTAATGGAAATGTGATGGAGGTCACACCATGTTACATGCATTCGGTCGTTTCGTTTTTGATTTCGGTATGCTGGCGATCGGTTGGATCCACTCGGGTACGCAGAGCGGCGTGAGCCACACTATCGTGCATACGCTCGATTGTATTCTGGTGAAACAGTAAGCAGCAGCTCTTCCAGCAGGCTGACGAGTTTCGGATCAAATAGGGTGCCGCTGCGCTCGCGGATATTTGCGAGCGCGGCTTCCTTTTGATTTTCGTAGTCACCGTTGGAGCCAATCGTCAGGCGGACAAACTCACGGGCGAGTGCGATAATTCGTGACGGAAGCGGGATTTCTTCGCCTTTTAGGCCACGTGGGAAACCACTACCGTCGAAGTGTTCGTCATGACATTCAATCCAGTAGGCAATTTCGGTGGGCAACAACGCGTCGGCTTCACGCACCATCAGCGCGCCCGCGCGCGGATAGGTTTTCAGCTGCGCGACTTCTTGCGGCGTTAGGGCGACATGACCGTTCTCGGTTCCATGATCGTCCCCGTTCCCGTTCCCGCTGGCTTTCGTGGTCCCGCGAACTTTCGCGGGTAGCCGCGCTTTTCCAATTTCGTGAAGCTCGGCGGCTAACCCGATTGTGGCTACCTGCTCTTTAGATAGTCCGAACTGGTTCGCCATGCGCTGCGCAAGCATCTGGACCTCCTCGGCGAACCGACCCTGCTCGATGTCGGTGAAGCGCATGAGATCGCTTACCAGGACGCGCGCTTGCGCACGAGCATGGTACAACTGTTGCAACTGGTTTGTAAGCCCGAGAACGCTTTGTACCATACGTTCCTGGCCGACGAAGACATAGAACAGTGCGGTCCCAATGATTCCGCCAAAGTGATAGATGGCAACGAGAATATATCCGTAAACCGCTGCCAGAAGGCCCACCGGCGCCAAGCGCAGCGGATCGATCCTTGAACCAGCTACGAGATGCGAAAAGTACGCGAATATGTTATTGAACGTTTGAAATAACATGCCTAGGCCAACAACCGCAACCAGTGTGACGATGGGGGCCAACGGATTTCCGACGTGAGAATTGAATTGCGTCACGCGGTTCCAAATGGCCATCATGGAATAGATCGCGATAAATGAAAACCCAACCTGACACGCCCAGGCCCGAAAGACCCTTAGTGGAGTTGCTCGATTTTTGATCCGGAGGTGCGCCGCTCCCCAGGCTACAGCCACAAGCACTAGGGCCCACCAGCCAAACAAAACGGTGGACGCCCCAATGACCGCGGTAAGTGGCGCCGCTGATATGCCGGCTGCCATGGCCGGGTGTTCAACTAATGCCAAGAAAAGTGCGACGATCGCGACGGAGATCAGGGTCGTCGTGGTGAGGTCAAAGTGCGGCGGGAAGAAATAAATAAGTGACGCGCCGCAAAGCGCGCACAAAATATAGTATGTCTGTTTTGCAACCGCTCCCGCGGTTAGTGGCATCTGAGCCCTCTCCGTTGGGCGATCCCTCGATGCACGCGTTTCCGCTCACCCAGAAACGCGGTCTTATTGGTTCAAGTGCCGGCAAACGATAGCCTGGCAGCCCGGCTTGCGCCGGTCGGCAATCCCCTCTTACTGCCTATCATCGGCGATTGTTCCGCTCTACGCAAGCACGAACAAGCGTTCGACCGCCGGACACACATTACTTTCCAGCTGCGCGC
>Ga0207416_1000313_pt1 | contig 87022 bp, 71 predicted proteins | sample PaiPotPPM11metaG_FD_184107 | JGI IMG/M metagenome (GOLD analysis project Ga0207416, IMG submission 184107) | Iron sulfur acid spring bacterial and archeal communities from Banff, Canada, to study Microbial Dark Matter (Phase II) - Paint Pots PPM... ... | reverse complement strand
CTATTCGACCTTGGGCATCTCCGCCGAGATCATCAAACCGCTGCGCACCTGGTACCATCCATAGTGACGGAAAAACCAAAAACCCTAGCAATATCGCGGATCTGTTCTGAAAAATGCGGAAGTTAGGCTAGAACACTTGACCTCTCTCATTCGCCGCTCGGGTTGTACCGTAACGGTCGAGCAGATCTCGTCGCGTGGGAGTCGGGCCCACCGCCGTCGAGGGCTTTCGGATGGTCCTGGTCGAGACACCGTCCAATCCTGGACTCGACCTGTGCGATCTCGAATCCGTGACGGCGTTACTTTGCGATGATCGCCGATTTTCCGCGGTGGGCTTTCGTGGTGCCGGAGGGCTTGCAGATTACGCATTTCACGTCGCGTTCTAACTTCCAATCCAGTCCGGCCGTACAGTGCAGCGCACATTGCGCGCACTCGGCAAGCGTTCATGTCGGCCAGCACACCTCGCATTTTCTCACGTGCGGGCGGCAAAAAGGATCGTCTCATTTGTGGTGCGCACTTTGCCATCGCTCTGCGTGAATTTGCGGGCAGCGTCGGTGACAGCGCCGATGATCTGGCGGCGCATTTCCGGCGACTGACGGGCAAGCAGTCCGCGAAATGCGGACGCTACGTCTTCGCGCATCCTGGTAAAGTCCTCCGCCGAATCGAATTCGAACGTCACTGGCATTCGCTCGATCTTGATTTCCTTAAAGCCGGATTGCTCGAGTGCGCTACTAAGTATTGAAGTGTCGCCGAGCCGCAGGGGGTCTAGCGCACCGGGAGCCGGCGGTGGCAAGTTCGCCAGCTTGCGTACAATGTCCGCGCCAATACTAATCATCGGTACCTTGTCGGGGGTTGACCACACCGACACGGCTATACGTCCGCCCGGCACGAGACGTTCGTGGAAACCGCTCAGCACCCGATCGAGGTCCGGCATGAACATCAAGCCCCATCGGCACAGCACTGCATCGAAGTCATGATCACTAATCGCGAGCGCTTCACCGTCGCTTTCGCGGAATTCAACATTGGAGATTCCCAATGCGGCGGCGCGTTCGCGCGCAATCGCCAGCATGCCCGGCGATTGATCGACGGCGATCACGCGGCCGCCGGGTGCAATGCGGCGTGCCGCGGTGACTGCCGGTTCGCCGCTTCCGGTCGCGACATCGAGCACGCGCGCACCTGTGCCGACTCGTGCCAACTCCACCAAGCGATCACTCACCGGCTGTGCGGCGCGCTCCAGCACCGTCCACCATTTCTTCCATCCAGCGGCGGCAGCATCCCAATCGCGTTTCTGTTCGTTCTTCAGCCGTCCAGTGTCAATTGATTGATCTGCCATCGTTACCCTCGCAGAGGACCTAATGCACTCGTACGATGACACCGCGCAGACGCATCAGCAAACGGGGACAGGTGGTCGCAATGCGCGCGGCTTCCGATGGGGAAACGCCGCTATCGGCAACGATCGCGACGGCCGCGGATTTCGCGTCTCCAGTCGTAACTGACCAGTCGCTATGCGAGTCGCGGAGATAATAGCGAACGACGTCCGCTGCAAATGGCGGCGCAACCGCGATGGTGCGGCCAGTTGTCCCGGCGGCGGCCTGCACGGCCTCGCGCCATTGCACGTCGTGCGGATGGCGCTGATACGAGTAAACGTGACCCAGTGCTAACAGTGTAACGAGAGCCAGTAGTGCGGACTTGGCTGGGTATCCAGGCACACTGCAAATGCCGACCGCCACTAGCAGAAAGAACGGCACGAAGCTCACCAGCATGTAACGCTCCACAAACGCAGGACGAATCAAATACGAAGCGCACAGCACCATTACGGGTGGCACCAGCATCCAGAGCAGCATAAACACTATCGCGTCGCGCCCCGGGCGCCAGTGGCCAGTGATGCCCCAGAACGCCAGCCCCAGCATGAACGGGAACGTAATGCTGCCCGTCGCCTTGTTGAACATCGAAACCGGTGCCCAAAACGGCGGCGAAGGAGCCCACGCATATGCCAGGAGCGCGGGCGCGTGGGCCCGGACACGCAGGTAAATAATCGCCGGTGGGATCAACAAGAACAGCCCGCCTGTCAGAGCCAAACCCACAATAGCCGCACGGCGGTAACTTGGCCTGGCCCGTGGCCATGTTAGATAAGCTAGCCAGAGAACCTCGGGCACCAATATCAGAAGCATCGTGAAGGTGCTCGCGATGGCGAGCGCAGTGAACACCGCTGTGAACAGAAAGGCAGCCGCGGTCGCACGGCGCCAGCTTCGGAGGAAAAAATCAATTTGCAGCAGCCCGAACAGCGCCGCCACTGAGTACATCCGAGCTTCCCGCGCATATTTGATAAAAACGAGATTTACCGCGAAGAGCATCGCCGCGAACGCCGCCGGTAAGACATATGATGGTGTTTCAGCACTTTCCTGGACGTCGTTTTCGTTCTCGCCGCGGGTTACTGCAGGACTCAACCCCAATAGGTCTCGCGCGAGGAAAAACACGACAACGATCCCCACTGTACCAGCCATTGCGGAAAGCGCTCGCATCGCGGCCAAACCATCGCCGAAAAGCCGGGCCCATTCGTGCAGCGCGATCTCATGCACTGCGAACTTGCCCGGATTCAGCCGGGGCTGAAGCTGCAGCACCTGACTAACCGACGACGCGCTAGCAGCGGCCCACGAGGATCCCTCGTCGGCTGACATTTCGCTTCCGCCAAGATTGGAGAAGCGGAGAATGCCTCCAAGCGCAACCGCCAGCACTAGAACAGCGACAGCGCGCCGCCGCTCGATGCTCGCCGCGCGGACTGGCGGCGATTCAGGAACCGCATGCCCTGATGACGTTGCCGTGGCACGAGCGATAGCATTAATCGAGGCGGCGGCGGTGGGAACACCAGCGGCCTTGCCCGGCGGCTTCGGCCGCAGTCGCGTCACAGGCCCTTCTTCAATTCTGGCGCGGGGCGGAAGCCAACGGTGCGTGCTGCGGGTATTTTCATATTTCTGTTGGTGCGCGGATTAAAGCCATTGCGTGCCTTGCGCCGCCTGATGGAAAAAGTGCCAAAACCCGGCATACAGAAGCGCTCATCTTTGTAAATCGCGCGGGCAATCTGCTCGAAGGTCAACTCGATCGTTTCCGCCACCAGCTTTTTTGGTTGCCGCATCGCCGACGCCACCGTTTCAATGAGCTCCGACTTGGTCATCTCTATTCGCGCCGCCCCCGGCAGATGCTGAACAGCACGCCCGCGGGCAAAGACATAGGAGTGCTCCGCCCAATAGAAAAGCGGACCGCCTAAGTCACTGTCGTTTGCGGTTAATGGAAACTGTTTGCCTTTCGACTTCGCGCCACATCAGTCCCCAGCGCACTCCCTGATCGCTAACAATAACTTCTGCGCATCCGAAATAATTCATCACGCGCTCAAGTATCACTGCACCGCCAAAGAGCACGTCGGCTCTACCCGGCTCCATACCGGGCAACTGCTTGCGTCGTTCAAGTTGCATCGAGCCCAGCAATTCAATTAGGCGCAGAACTTCCCCCAACGCGAGCCGGTATCCATGCACGGGTCCGGGCGAATAGCGGTCAAGCCCCAGCGCTATAGCACAGAGCGTCGTGACAGTACCCGCAATCCCAACCATCTCGGCTGGGCAATAGTTCCAGACGAGTTGACGCAACGCCTGGTCGACGGCGCCCCGCAGAATCTCGGTTTCGCTTACGAGCGGCGGATCATGATTGATGAATCGCTCGGTCAGCCGCACCGAGCCCAGCTGGAGGCTGGCTATTTCCAGTGTGCGGTCAGGTTCGGCTCGAATCAACTCAGTCGAACCGCCGCCAATATCCACGATAAGCAATTTCTCGGCTGGACTTAACCCAAGCCCCTTCCGGGTGGATAGATAAGAGAGCTGAGCTTCGGCTTGGCCGCTGATGACTTCGAGAGTGATCCCGCTGCGTTGCTTGACGCGCGCCAGAAAATCCGAGCCGTCAGAGGCATCACGCAGTGCCGCGGTTGCCACGCCCACAGTGTTTTCGACGCGGAGTGCGCGCGCCTTTTCCGCGAATTCGGCAATCGCCTCAAGCGTCTGCACTGCAGAGTCGGGATCAAGATGCCCGCTGGCATCAACGCCGCGTCCCAGCCGGGTGATGCGCGACACATCTGCAAGCACGCGAGGTTTCTCATCCGCGCTGCACTCGACCACGAGCATCAGGACCGTATTGGAACCAACATCGAGTGCAGCGAGTCTCATAAGCTATCCGTCATTCTCGCGAGGGCTGCTGCCGCGCGCCGTTATGAAACGCCGAGCAAACAAGTCTGCGAGCTGCGCATAATAATGAATTCCGCGACGCCTCGCATTTAAGGGAATCTCGATCCTCTCGTGCCCTGAGCAAGCCACGATTTCTCGCGCGGCGCCGCAGGCGGGAATGATGGTATGGACCCTCGCTCGCTTTTCGCACGGGCTCGCATAATGGTTGGCCCAATGATGACTTGGTCGGTCATCAGTCAATGAATAGCAGAGGAGGGTCCGACAATGGAGGATACAAGAATTGGCATCGACTTGGCAAAGAGCTTCTTCCACCTGGTGGCCATGGATAGCCGTGGCCAAGTGCTATGGCGTAAGGCGCTGACTCGGCGCCGAGTGCCGGAGTTCCTGGCCCAGCTCAAGCCATCGATGATCGGCATGGAAGCGTGCGCCACTGCCCACTACTGGGCGCGTGAGATCCAGAAGCTCGGGCATCGAGGTTGCGAAGGCTGACTTGCTCAGAGCTGATGGCATACCGGTCGGACCGTTGCTAAAGCCCGTTTTCTGTCACGGCCGGCGAGGCCGGGGGAATGATCGGACACTCAGCGCGCGGATTACCTTCATGGCCGCGGGACACTAATGCGCCCGCGCACTCAGGCCGGATATATGACCGCAACCGTTCTTTGCCGCAGCTCTCAGACAAGAAGGCCTTGCGCGCGAGCGGGGTCCATATATGACAGAAGAGTCATCACGAGGTTCCTAACTCACCTCAGATTGTTGCGTCGTAACCGATGTGGAATCAGCCGCAGCCTCGATGCTGTTGAGTCGAATCCAATCCTCCAGTGAGCGGAGTGCCCGCTCGGCCATAGCCATTTTTCTTTGGCGGCCCCGCAACGGGTCCTTCGCTGCGGGCATCAGACCGTAATTCGCGTTCATCGGCTGAAACTCTCGCCGGGAGGGGCTGGTAATGTACGCGAGCAGCGAGCCCAGCGAGGTTTCGCGTGGCGCCACCAGGGGTTCGCAGCCATCAAGGAGGCGTGACGCGTTGATCGCCGCGAGCAAACCGGCCGCCGCCGATTCGACATAGCCTTCGACTCCGATCATCTGACCCGCCAGGAACAGGTCGTCGCGCGCACTCAACTGAAGCGTCGGCCGCACGAGCCGCGGCGAATCGACAAAGGTATTGCGATGCAGTGAGCCAAGCCGTACGAACTCCGCCTGTTCCAACCCCGGGATCATTCGGAAAACGCGGCGCTGTGCCGGATATGTCATCTTGGTCTGGAAACCGACCATGTTAAACAGCTCACCCAGGTAATCGTCCTGGCGGAGCTGGACCACGGCAAAAGGCCGCCGGCCGGTGCGCGGATCGATCAGTCCCACGGGACGCATCGGGCCAAACGCCAGCGTCTGCGGACCGCGCCGCGCCATCTCTTCAACCGGCATACAGCCTTCGAAATAGATTGGCCGCTCGAATGGATGCAGCTCGACTTTGTCGGCTGTAATCATCGCGCTGATGAATGCGTCGTATTGCGTCTCGTCCATCGGGCAATTGATATAGTCGTCACCGCCCTTGCCGTAGCGCGATGCTTTGAAAGCGATAGTGAGGTCGACCGACTCGGCCGTTAAGATTGGTGAGATCGCATCGTAAAAGTACAAATTACGCGGCCCGATAAGCTGGCCGAGCGCATCGCCGAATGCCGCACTAGTTAGCGGGCCGGTGGCGATAATAGCAGGTTCGTCGGGAATCGCAGTCACTTCGATGCGCGTGACCTCGATGAGCGGATGAGACTCGATCTGTCTAGTGATGATGCTGGCAAAATCGTTCCGGTCCACCGCCAGCGCCGCCCCAGCAGGGACCCGGGCCCGCTCGGCCGCGAATATAATAAGCGAGCCCAGGCGGCGCATCTCCTCCTTAAGTACTCCAACCGCCGTTTCCAGCGAGGCGTTGCGCAAGGAATTGGAGCACACCAGCTCGCCGAAGAGACCGGTCCGATGCGCCTCGGTCATGCGCTCGGGCCGCATCTCAGCAAGGCGCACGCGGACGCCGCGGCGCGCGAGCTGCCATGCCGCTTCGCTACCGGCGAGCCCCGCTCCGATTACATGTACTAAATTTGGTGTCAATAAAACGCTCGCGCAGCTCGCTGCCGAACATCACCAAAATCATCCTTTTGGCAGTTGCAGGATTCGCTCGCCGATCATGTTCTTCTGTACGGCTGAGGTGCCTCCGGCGATCGTGAGTGCTTCGACCTGGAGCATCCGTCGCATCCAATCACCGTCGGGCGCAAATCCAGAGTGGCGTTCGAGCGTGGCGAAATTGCCCAAGAGGCGGGAGGCAAACTTGGTCATTCGCTGAGATAGTTCGGTTGAAACCAGTTTGCCGATCGAAGACTCAGCTCCGGGCGGCTGTCCTTTCAGACGTTTGGTCAATGCGCGCAGCCCATTGTATTTCTTCGCGGTTGCTTCGATCGCGAACTGCGTAAGTTGCTGCCGAATTTCGTCGTCTTCAGCGGCGCTGGCGCCGTTCATCTCAACTCCCTTCGCGAGCTCGATCAACTGTGCCAGGATTACGTCGCTGCCGCCAATCGTCTCGCTGATACCGAAGCGCTCATGCATCAGCGTCGATACTAATACCTGCCATCCCTGGTTCAACGGACCCAGCAGGTTTTCCTTGGAAACGCGCACATCCTCCAAGAAGATTTCGTTGAATTCGGCGTCGCCGCTGAGCTGACGTAGGGGTTTTACGCTCACGCCAGGGCTGTGCATGTCCACCAGCAACGCACTCAGCCCGCGATGTTTGGGCGCGTTCGCATCAGTCCGCACGAAAAGCTGACAAAAATCGGAGCGATGGGCATGAGTGGTCCAGACTTTCTGGCCATTAACTACGAAGTAGTCACCCTGCAGCTCCGCGCGCGTCTGAATCGCGGCCAGATCAGAGCCCGCGCCCGGCTCCGACATCCCTTCACACCAGATCTCACCGGCGGTCAGAATAGGCTTCAGGTATCGCTCTTTCTGTGCCTTTGTACCCCATTGCATTAAGGCCGGGCCGGTCATAATGATGCCAAGCACATTAATACCAATCGGCAGATTCAGCCGAGCGAGCTCCTGCTGAAAAATGAGCTGCTCCACGAACGTGGCGCCACGTCCGCCGTATTCACGCGGCCAGCTGAGGCCGATCCAGCCACCCTCATACAGGCGCTTATGCCATTTCTTGTTGCGGTCCCAGAGCAAATCCTCGCTGATCTTTTCTCTTTCTTCGGCGGTCAGCGGCGGCGGCTGATTAGTCTCCAACCATTTCCGCACGTTCATCCGATATGCTTCCTGCTCTGGCGTATAGTTGAAATCCATCGATGGGCTCGCTCGAGAATTGGATCCGATGACCGAATCGAATCGGTGGGTAGATGCTACATAATCAGGAGCGAATAAGGTAGCAGTGGATTCCGCCGGCGTCGCACCCGGCCGTCACCATGGCAGCAATTGCCCCAACCAGTGCGTCAGTCCGACCACATCTTGCTCATTGTAGACGTGACGCGGAGGTGTTTCGAAAGTTGCGTACGGCTTGAGCCGCAGAATTATGCGTCTTTCCCGCTGCGCCGTCTCTGCCGCATTCGTGCGCGCCGATTCGGGCATCGGCTTGCCAGCCATCAAAGCGTAGAGTGACATCATCGAATCAATCACGCGTGCCGGATCGGACTCCATCGTCGCGGCAATGCTGGCGTTGCAATAGAGCTGCACGTAAGTGGCGGGCCATTTTTCATCGAGCACCAAAAGCGAGACTTTGGGATTGCGCTGGACCGCTTTCGCCTTCGCCCGCTCCGCCATCGTCGAAACCAAGAGATCGTCTGGACCGTCCATCACATAATAGACGATCGACATCGAAGGGCCGTCGTGCTGGCGGTTGTAGCCAAACACACAGGTGCGGTGCGCATGAACGAATCCTTTACGTTCCTCGCGATCCATCAAAATTCTCCTCTCACCCTAAACGTCGGCGGCAGCGCAGGGGAGACCAGCTCTTCTCTCTCGAAGGGGCTGTTAATTGCAGCCGGCTCAAGTCGAGCCAATCAACGAAAGGCATAAATGATCCAGATAGCCGCGCCGTAAGAGGCGAGTAGTACACCCCCCCTCAAGGTTGGCGCTAGGACGAGGCGCCTCCGCAACGCCACCGCAGCAACGCCCAGGAGCATCAGCACGACTGCTAAAGCACCCGACAGCGCGAGGACCGGATCGAGGATCGAGAATACCGGGCGTGGCGACGCCAAATCCATCACAAAGAACACCACCATGTTAAAGGCGCATGAGCCGTAAAGACTAGCAACCGCCAGGTCGAACGCTCCCAGGCGGCATGCTGTGATCGAGGTGACTAAATCCGGCAGCGCGGTGGAGAATCCGAGCAACCAGATACCGACAAACGAGTCCCCCCAGCCGCTTATGGCGGCGAACTGCCTTGCGCAGTTTGCGAATGCGGGCGCGACCAGAAATATTATTGCGGCGCCTCCTGCGAAAATGACAATAGGCCAATACACGCGTCCGCGGTCCGTCAATTTCCCTGGACCAGAGCTGAGCGCGGCGCCTGCCTCAACGGAGTGCGATTGCTGCCGTTTATACAGGACACGAGTACCCGCGATCCAAAGCACGAGCAGGAACAACGATTCGGGCCGCACGCCATGAGTACTGAAATTGGTGTGGAATAATATGAACGTGGTGCCCAGAATCGTCAGCAGGATCGCAAGACCGGCGTTGAACAGATCTGGAGAACCCTGCAGTTCGGCGCGGCGCGCACTTTCGCTACCATCCGCCAGTTCCACGCGACCTGGTGCGAACGAAAGAGCAAGCACCGCGAGAATCGCCATGTTGGTCAGGCTCGAACCGAACAAATCACCGCCCGCGAGATTCGCGGCGTGTATTCTGACGGCCGAGGTATCGGTGACAAATTCGGGCACAGTAGTGGCGCCTGCGAGCAGCACCCATCCGGTCCACATCTCGCCAAGCCCGGTCGCGTTTGCGATCCGGTCGGCTGACCAGCCCAGTAGAATGCCGGCGATCACCACCGCCGCGCCGGTCACAAGCATCATTGAGAACGCATGCGCCATTGCCTTTTCACTATTTACTCTTTGATGAAGCCGCGGGCGCAGAAAATGTCCAGCGCAGGCAGCTTAGCGCCGCGCCGTTTAATGGAGCGATGGCACAGTCGCAGACCGCTATTTGCCCGCGATCCCGACAAATTATGCGGCGGCAATGGTCAGTCATTACCGCCCACGATCCACTCTTTAGTGCCCCGGAATAATCGACGAGCCACGCGACCGCTGGTAATCCGAGCGCGCGGTAGCGACGATGCCCTGGACCTCATCGCGTGCGCCGGCAAGCAAATCGCCGACCGAAGCGACTGCAGAATATCCGAACTGCAGCGCGGTTGAAACGACTGGACGCAGAAGTTGACCAAAGAGCGGAAGTCCATACAGGACACCCGCACCAAGCAAGGCACCGCCAAGCAATTCGGGCTCGACCAGCACGCCCGCGCCAATCAGCGCTGCGCTCGCGAGCAGCCTCCCGCCGCCCAGCTCCACGAGGTCGTTGCGCCCGGTGGGCCCATCCAAAGTACCGGTGATAACTGAAGGTCTCTCTTCTGCAGACATGACGAACTCCTCCGGGAACGTGTCAGAATTCAACTCGCCCCGAAAAGTAAAAATGACCGTAATGTTACGGAATTGTTACGAGCAAGTTAAGCGGATGCTTGTCCGTGATTCAAGCCTTGAACACAAAAATTCTGCTGTTCGGCGCGTCGCTGTTCGAAGTAGGTCGGACCTAACTAGCTATGAAATAGCCGATTGAGGTGAACCGTGGGCGACGGTCGGCAGCCTCGACAGGTATCTTGTGTGTTTTGAAAATCCTAATCGAGAAGAAGGCCGGGGAACGTTCAGTCGTGCAATGCGCGCGCTTCGCGTTGCAAGGTATCGCGAAAATTTGGATGGCTGATTGCGACCATGCGGCGAATCCGCTCGTCTAGTGGCTGGCCGCGCAATTCGGCCGCGCCGAATTCGGTCACCACGATATCGGCGTCGCTGCGGGGCGTGGTTATCGGCACATCCTTCAAAACCGGCACAATCCGGCTGACCGCACCGTCGCGTGCGGTTGACGGCAATGCGATTATCGAATGTCCTCGCGCAGCCATCATCGCTCCGCGCACGAAATCACCCTGCCCTCCCGTACCGCCGACGTAAATCCCTGACGCGATCTCGGCGTTGACCTGCCCGGTCAAATCAACCTCGACCGCTGAATTTATTGCCACGAATTTATCCAGGCGGCAGAGTACTTGAGCGTTATGGGTGTGCGCATAGGTGAACAGACGGATGGCTGGATTCTTGTTCGCGAAGGCGTAGAGCCGGTTACTGCCAGCTAATACAGCAGTGGTTGTGATGCCGGTGTCGAGCGGCTTGCGCGAATTACTCACCACACCGTGCTCGATCAGATCGACAATGCGATCGGTGATTAAGCCGGAATGGATTCCCAAATCACGGCGGTCGCCCAGGCCGGCCATCACCGCGTCGGGGATTGCACCAATGCCAATTTGGATCGTCGTCCCATCGTCGATGTAGCGTCCGAGATGGCGGGCAATCTCCTGCTCCAAGGCTCCAACCGGTGCCGCGGCCATCTGCGCAGGGCGGCGCGATGTGCGTACGATCAGGCCGAGCCCGGCCGGGTCCACCGGTGGTTCACAAAACGTCCACGGTAACTGGTCGTTAACTTCTGCAATTACGATGCGAGCGCGGCGCATTGCAGCGGGCGCATAATCGTGAGCAGTCCCGAAACTGTAATGGCCATTTTCGTCGGGCGCGCTCAAATTTACCAGCACGACGTCCGCCCGCAACACCCCGCTCTCGAACCAGGCATTCAACGATGACAGATGGGCCGGAACTACGCGCAGCACACCAGCCTTGGCCAAGGCCCGGTTGCCCATCGCGCCGAAACTGGTGAAGTTCAGTACATCCGCCTCCTCTGGCCGGACTCGGCCGCCGGCGAGGAAAACCTCGGCAGGACCGATTCGGCCGCGTTGCTCGAGCAGTTTCGCCACGAGAGTCGGCGGTCCGGCACCCCAAACGATATGATCGCCGGGCCGGATGATTGACGCGAAGTCGAGGTCGTCGAGCCGAATTTCCTGCGGCATCTTTGGCGTGAATCCGAGGGCTGCTCGCGAGGCGCTCCTATAAGGGTTTCTGACCCTCGCGCACCCAGTTGCCGCGAGGGCTCCTATCAGATCCCGCTCCCTGTCGGGGAGAGGGGAGGGAGAGGGTCGTTAGCGGGTGGTTCACGAACCACGCCTACAAGATTGTCAAAAAAAGGACCCGCTCTGGGGCGCAACGCCCCATCTCCCCCTGTAAGGCGGAGAGCCGGAAGAGACGCTGACAGCCTTCGCGCGAATCCCAACGTCTTTTCCCTGCTCTATCTCCCGCGGGGCGGTTCGCTCGTGCGATCCGGACGTTGGAAAGATGGTCCTGAAAAGCCCGGGGCGAAGTTGATCCTCGCGTTGCCGGTGTTCATTCCGCCGTCGACTACCATTGCGGTGCCGGTGATCCATTCAGCTTCATCGCTGGCCAGGAAGGTCGCCATCGCGGCGATATCCTCGGGCTTGCCGGCACGCGGAATCGGCTGTGAGCGGGCCATATTGCGCCGGGCTTCGTCCTCGCCACCGCGCATTCCACGGTAGACGAGCGGGGTGACAATGCCGCCCGGGCAGATGCAGTTGACGCGGATACGATCGTGGCCAAGTTCGATCGCCGCGCTCTGAGTGAGGCTCACCACGGCTGATTTGGCCGCGCTGTAGGCATGAAGTCCCGCGGCGGGCCTGAGACCGGCCACCGATGCGGTCGAGATGATTGAGCCGCCACCCGCCTTACGCATCGGCTCGATGGAATACTTGATGCCGAGAAACACTGCGCGGGTGAGGATCACGAAAGTCTTATCCCAGTCGTCGGCGCCGATGTCGGTAAGTTTCCCGGTGGCGCCGCCGATGCCGGCGTTATTGTAAGTGATATCCAGCCGTCCGTATTCCTTGACCGCACGATCGAACAGCGCCTTCAGGTCGCGGTCGCTGCTCACGTCAGTGTGCTGAAAGACCGCACTTCCGCCGGCCGCGGCGATTTCCGAGATGGTCTCTTCGCCGGCCTGAGAATTCAGATCGGCGATAACTACGGCTGCGCCTTCTTTGCCAAAGCGAATCGCAGTGGCCCGGCCCATGCCGCTGGCTGCGCCGGTTATCACTGCAACTTTTCCCTCTAGTTTGCCCATAATTGCTCCTATATTCTGCTCCAGCGCCGTTAAAGAAAGTGTCGATTGTCGCTCGCTGGGATTTTATTTGTCATTTCCGGACGAAGGACCGGCCACAACGCGCACTCCGCCTCAGACCCTGATGAGCCGAAGGCTGAAAAAGCTCGGAGGCAGGTGCGGCCGGCCGTGGGCCCACGAGCTACGCGCCCGGGAGCGTTTTTCCGGCGCTTAGAGGCCTGTCACCTTACGAACGCAGCACCTGGCCTGGGAAAGCGCCGGTGTGCTGCTGGTTTTCAAACAAGATTTCGCCGTTGACAATTGTAAACCTGACACCTTGTGCTGGAACGACCAGGCGCCGGCCGCCGCCGGGTAAGTCGCGGCATACCTCGGGGCGCTCAGCGGACGAGCCAACTGTGTTGAAGTCAAAAATGGCGATATCGGCAGCCTGGCCGGCGACGAGCCTGCCTCGATTGCGGATACCGAAGAAATCGGCGGGCTCCGAGGTCAGGCGCTTGACCGCCAGTTCCAGGCTCATCAGTTGTTTTTCACGGACAGCGCTGCCCAGCAGTTCAGTGCAATAACCGGCGTCACACAGCATGTCGACATGCGCGCCGCCGTCGGAGAGTCCGATCATGGTGCGCGAGTCGGCAAGCAGATCCTCGGGAACGTCGAACCGCGCCATCGTGTAGATTAACTCCAGGTTATCCTCGAGCGGCAAATCGAGGAAAGTATCGAGTCCATCCTTGCCGCGCGCTTCAGCAATCTCGGCGACGGTTCTGCCCTCGAGTTCCTTCAGACGTGGATTCGTCGCCTCCTTGACCCACAACAATGACCAGATGCCGTGGAATACACGCGGCGTCTTCAGATCATTGCGAAAAGCGGCGCGGAAATCCGGATTGGAATAAAGCTCCTTCTGCATCTCTATCGGCTGGTTGAAAGCCGGTATCCACGATGGAAAGCTCGCGAGCATAAATGGGCTGCGCAGATTGAGTTCGTTGACTAGCCGAAGATTGGATATCTGCGGGAGTCCGCCGCGCTTGATCAGAGGCTCGGCCCGGCGAATCGTTTCATGGTAGGCGCCGGGCACGTCGTAACGCTTCATCAGCGCGAGCCACGTCACCGGGCGGGCACTTTCGGTAAGCAACAAGTCAAGCAGCGCATACTCATCATCGCTCATCACCGCCGGGGTGCGAGTGAGCGCGATTTCGATCGCCCCCTTCCCAAGTTCCCTTAGCGCGTTGCAATAGGCCTTCAATTCGTCGTTGCTGGCTAATCGGCATGCCAGCGGCCGGCCCTGATAGCCAATATGCTGCATTATATTGGTGGTGCTGAAGCCGAATGCGCCGGCGGCAACCGCTTCTTTCAAGAGCGACTTGATACGCCGTGTCTCGTCGGGCGTGGCGGCACGCTCCATCGATTCTTCGCCGATAACGAAATGGCGGAACGGCGTCAGCGGCGCCAGGAATGCGAGGTTAATCGCCTTGGGCCGCTTCGCCGCCGCATCCATGTATTCGGGAAAACTCTCCCATTCCCACGTAATACCGCGGTTCAAGACGTCAAATGGGATAGCCTCCACATTGACCAGATCCCACGTCGCGACCTCGCGCACCGCAGGCTTGCACGGCGCTATACCAACACCGCAATTGCCCATTAGCACAGTGGTAATTCCGTGCCACGAAGAGCAACTGACTAACGGATCCCAGCAGATTTGGGCGTCGTAATGGGTATGCGGATCGATGAACCCCGGAGCGACGATCAGATCGGAGGCATCCAGCACACGGCGCGCGCCATCCTGGCATTTCCCGATTTCGGCGATACTTCCGTCCGATACCGCTATATCGGCGCGGCGGCGTGGCGCACCCGTGCCGTCAACGATGGTGCCATTGCGGATAACCAGGTCGTAAGCCATGACGTGAACCTCGACTAAAGTCTCCTGTTCGCCCGATCGCGGCGCAAAGGGTCGTCTGTTCGCCCGTTCGTTAGTAGTAACGGCTCGTCAAAGTAGTGATCATGCGCTAGTTAATACCAAGTTGCCAAACCGATCACGTTGGACTGTCCAGTTGGGTGGTACCACTATCGTCGTATCGGGCTCTTCGATTATTACAGGCCCTTGCTCGGGGTTGGTTAGTCCGAAGCGGCTGCGCAACGGAGTGGTCAGTACTCCATGGGCAGGCCCAAAGAACGCCTGGCGCTCACCCTCTTCGCGGCCTTTCTCGACAACGGGGGCACCAGCAGACGCCGTGACCACCTCACTGCTTTGGGAATACCGGTCAGCCAGCTCGGCGAAGCTGAGCGAAGCAGCCGATGCCAGTGCCCGCAGCCTTATGCTCATCAGTTCAATCGGGTCATTCCGATGATAGCCATACGCCTGATTGTGCGCGTCGGTAAACAGCCCGGCGAGTGCAGCTACGAGATTCGAGGAGTCCGCTTCATCTGGGAAAGGCAGCGTCATCTCATACATCTGGTAACCATACTTGAGGTCGATGTGCTGCTCGAATCTGATAGCACTCGGGTCAACTCCTTCGGCGATCATTTCGGAGCGTGCGCGATCCTTGAGTTGCTCGTAGCGCGCCATTATCTCATCTGTGCGTACCGAAGTGAGTGGAGCTGCAATTGCTGCGATATAATCGTGCCGGTAATCGGCGAGCAGCAGACCCAGCGCGCTGAACAGTCCCGGATAGAGCGGCACAATCAGCCGCGAGATTCCCATATTGTCGGCCAATGCTGCCGCATGGATCGGTCCCGCCCCGCCGAAAGCGACCAGAGTGAACCCACGCGGGTCGCGGCCACGCTCGGTGGTAACAGCGCGCAGCACCCGCGTCATCGCCGAATTTGCGACCTGAGTGATGCCGTGGGCGACCTCCAGCAGATTTAGTCTCAAGGGTGCCGCCAACTGCCGCTCAATCGCTGCTGCCGCGGCGTCGCGGTGGATTTCCAGCGTCGACCCGGCGATCGCATTGGGATTCATATATCCGAGCACCACGTTCGCGTCGGTAACGGTGGGTTCGGTGCCGCCCTGGCCGTAACATACCGGACCCGGCTCCGCGCCTGCGCTGCGGGGACCCACACGCAAGGCACCGCTGTCATCGAGCCACGCGATACTGCCGCCTCCCGCGCCGGCCTCGACGATATCGATCGAAGGCACGCGCACGACGTGGCCGCCACCGCCGAACAGCCGGGTCGCATTCACGCCCGCCCCGATTTCGCCGCCGGGCTTCTCCAGTGGCTTCCCGTCCTCGATGAGACAGGCCTTGACGGTCGTACCGCCCATATCGAGGGATAGCACTTTACCGAGGCCGCATTCGGCCTCCAATCGAGCTGCCGCCAGCACGCCGGCTGCAGGTCCGGACTCTATGATATATGCTGGGCGCCTGCGCGCTGCCTGAGCCGACATGATGCCGCCGTTAGACTGCATTACCAATATTCGGTTGCTGAGCGGCGATAATGTCTGTTCCAGCCGATTGAGGTAACGGTCGACCACCGGAATCAACGAAGCGTTAATCGCAGTAGTGCTGGCACGGTCATATTCCTTGATCTCCGGATGAATATCCGAGGAAAGGCAGACGACCGTACGGGGCGCCAGCTCTGCCAGCAGGCGCGCGAGTTGCCGCTCATGGACTGGGTTGAGGTAGGAATTTATGAGGCAAACTGCAATCGCTTCGACCTGCTGTGCAGGCAATTTCTCGATAGTGGCGCGAGCCTGGTCCAGGTCCAATGGTTGTTCGACCGAGCCGTTACCCAATATTCTTTCGTTTACTTCGAGCCTCAGTGAGCGCGGAATCAGCGCCGGCATCCGCTCCCAATTGACATCATATATATTAGGCCGCCTTTGCCCGCGCATTTCCAGTTCATCGCGAAAACCGCGAGTAGTAATAAGAGCGGTGCGCGCAGTGGTACCCTCGATGACGGCGTTGGACGCGACCGTGGTGCCATGAACAAAATTTTCAATTTTTTCTCGGCGTGCCAGCGGACGCACCGCGCTGGCAACGTCTTCGCCGACGCGGTCAAGGATTGACAGCACCTTGCAGCTAAAGATGCGGCCGTCATCGCCGCGGATAATCACATCGGTAAAGGTGCCGCCAATATCAAACCCTATTCGCATCTCTTTTCACTGCCCTGGCATGCGCTGCGCCCGGTTTTCGCGCTATTTTTGCGCATGCACGCGTATCATCGTCCCGCGCACCTCCTCGACTCGGCCTGTGCTTAATTGCTGCGGAGCCTTTCGGTCGCGGACTCATCTACTGTCATATGCTCAGGATCGATTACTACTCGGTAGCGATTATATGCCTGCTCGATACTTACTTTCCCTTCATGTATGTCGGCCAGCACCAGCCTGGGGTCGCGCTCCGCAGGCTCGCCGAATCCGCCGGAACCGGAGATGCGATGGTAGATACGATCACCCGGATTGACATCGAGATGAATATGCGATTGGCGGGGGAGAATTTTCTCCACCCCCTGCGAAGTCAGAATGTTCGTCGACAATTCACCCGAATAGCCGCCGGCCAAGCCATCCGACGGCCGCACCAGCCGATTAGTACGGACCATCACCTTGCCTGGCTCAAGAAAGCGCCACTGTTTGTAGATACCCACTGAGCCGCGATGCTTGCCGGCTCCTTCGGTATCGGGAACATATCCAAAGCCGTCGACGACCACCGGATATTCGCGTTCGAGCACTTCGGCCGGCACCGAGCCGTACGACCCGAAACTCATCGGCGCGACTCCGTCGATGCCGTCCTTGCCCGGCCGTCCGCCCCATCCCCCAAAGAACAGGTCCATGAAAGAGAAATGGCTGCCGTCCGGCTTGGTGCCGCTGAAATGCAGCACGTCGCCACCCTCGCCGGAAATGCCCACTTTTTCCGGCAGCGCCTGCGCCAGTACCCGGAACATCATGTCGAAAATGCGAAAGAAGAGCGGCGCCCTCCCGCCAACTGCGGCCGGATGGCGCGGATTAACCAACGTACCCTCTGGCGCGATGATCGCAATCGGGCGGGTGAAACCGACATTGGTCAGTACGTCCGGACTGACGATACTTTTGACGGCGCCATAGACTGTTCCCCGCGTCATTCCGAACGGCATGTTGATTGCGGAGCGGACTTGGGGCGCCGTCCCCGTAAAATCCACAATGAGTGAATCTCCCTCAACTCGTAGTGCCACGCGCAAGGGCATCGAGACGCCGGCTCCGCCCAGACCGTCGTCCTCGAACGTGTCCTCGTAAACGTATTCACCCGGCGCAATCGAGCGAATCGCAGCGCGCGTGGCGCTCTCCGCATAGTCGACGAAATAGTCACAACTCGAATTGAACACTTCGAGTCCATATTTCTCCACTACTGCGCGCAATTCCTGTTCGCCGCGCCGGCAGCCGGCGATCTTTGCTTCGACGTCGCCAATCCATTCCTCGGGCGCGCGCACGTTGGCCTCGATCATTTGAAGCAAGGCCGTGTTGCGCTCACCGGCACGGTCCAATTTAAGTGGCGGTATACGAAATCCTTCCTCAAACGCCTCGGTGCATTGACTGCTGAACCCGCCGGGGAAGCGGCCACCGATATCCGTATGATGGGAGTAGGCCAGCGTAAAGCCAATCAACTGGCCGCGCCAGAAAGCGGGCGCCACAATCCCCACATCCGGCATATGCCCCATGCCGGAATAAGGATCGTTCACCAGGATCACATCGCCGGGGCTGAAGGAGCCGCTGAACTTTCGCAGCACCGCCTCCAACACCACCATGAAAATCCCGATCTGGAACGGCGCGGCACCCTCCCCGACGACTCGTCCCAGCGCGTCGCATACCGCGGTGGCGAAATCACCGACCTTAACCATCGCCGACCGGCCGGTGCGGTAGACCGCAATCGCCATTTCCTCGTTGACCGAGGCGAGTTCGTTTTTGATCACCTGGACCAGGATCGGATCGAATTTTCGCTCCACCTTTCGCTCTCCACCCGATTAGTCGCGGACGCCGGATGGAGTACCGGCGCGCCGGAATTGGTGTGTGATGATTAGGATGTTTTGCCGGAAATCGCAACGATTGGAACCGTTGCTGGTTTGAGGGAGCTATGAGGCAGTAGAAGAGGCACCGCTAGAAGCGGTGCCAGACAACGACTATCGCAGCCCTCCTGAAGAGGAGAGCCGCCAACGTGGCATAGGCGTAGTTCCGCTAACTTACGCGCGCCTCATATCGATTCTCGGCTGACCTTAGGGGCCTTTGGCTTTTGCGGGAAGACGGCATCCCCCCTATTTCTGCGGTCGAGCTTGTGGGCTAATCGTGAAATCGAGCGAATCACAAGTGACCCGTCGCACCCATAACGCAGACCGTACTGGGCATCTCAATGGCGTTCGGCGATGTCTCCCCGTGGGAGCACGAAAGCGTAGTCGCGAAGGTGCATCGACTCTACAAAAAGGCCTATCCAGAGCCATGGATGAAGCGCCGCGCCGTACTTACATCGTTGCGGGCGAATCGGGAGAGCCGCCCCAAAATACGTAGCGAGGGAGTTCAGGCCAAGTCGACAATTTGACCGGGTTGAGGACCGGGGACGATGCCGTCCAGATCGGCATCTTTGCCGCCCTCGCCCTTGACTTCACGCTGCCGCCGTTCAGCGGCGCGCTGATTGCGGCGCTGTTCCTTGTCCTGTTGTTTCTGTCTGCGGACTCGTTCTCTTTGGCGTTTTTCCATGCAGTCTTCGTCCCGATTGTCAGGTCCCAGCGCTACAGTGAGCGCTGGACCTGAACGTTAAGTTTATCGATGCGAAAGCTGACTTGACGCCAGCCTTACCAGCGGTTGCGTCCCCGGGATGCCCCGCCGCCGCTGCGATTACCGTTGTTTCCGCCGAAGTTCGACTCGCGCGGTTTGGCTTCGTTCACCTTGATGTTCCGACCCTTGAGCTCGGTATCGTTGAATTGCCGAATCGCATTGGCAACTTCTTCCGCAGTTGTCATTTCCACGAAGCCGAAGCCCTTCGACTGTCCGGAGAATTTGTCTGTGATCACAGTGGCGCTTTGCACCTGGCCCACTTGTGAGAAGAGTTCGTTGAGATCGTCATTGGAAACCGAGTAGGCCAGATTGCCTACGTACAATTTGCTGGGCATTTGCCCTCCGAGAGTTTGTGCCGGTTAGCTCCGAACAGAAAACCCGGGCTCATTCCCGGGTAGAAGTGAAAGGAACGTCCGAACGTTGCGGGTCGATCCTATACCTTTATCGCGGGCAAAGATACCCCCCGCCCACGATTCGCCTCCCGGCTCCGCCGTTGCAGGGCGGATCCCCTTCGTGAACCGGTTCGCAGGGGCTCGCCTTGGTTAGATATGCTTCGCGCCGCTGGTGCGCAAGAATCAGTACCAACGCCGCAACTCCAACCTCGGAAATCCACAAGATCAGAATCGGTCGCGCCTATCGCGCATACTAATCACACGGCGGCGTCGGTCACACGCGGTAGCACCTTGGTCCAGAACAATTCGATCATCTTCATCAAGCAGTCGTGCGGCGTCAGTCCATTATACATCCAGGCGAAGAGCCATCGCACCGGTAAGCGCTTCAGCAGCCGCTCCATCTGGCGGGTGACGCTATCGACGCTGCCAACCAGCGCCAGGCTGTTCTCGAACAGGTCAGGCGCTTCATGAGTCCTGGGATCTTCCAGGCCCTTGGAAAAGCCAAATGGTTCGAACCATTCATGGCCGCAGAAGTAGCCGCTGCGGCGCCAGATATCCTTGGCCTCTGCGTCGCTATCCGCAATCACGACATCGCGCAGCACGCCCATCCCGTAGCCGATGCTCTTTCCCGAGACCTCGGCGTACAGTTCACAAAGTCGATGCTCATAATCGGGAAAGAGCGGCGGCAGAACAGCGGTAACGTCTTCACTCGCGCACCATCGGATACTACGTTCTGACGAAGCGAACGGCTGGAACACCGGCGGATGCGGTTTCTGCAGCGGTTTAGGCACCACGCTAACCGCCTTGACGATGCCGTCTTCGACTCCGAGGCCCCACTTGTTGGTGGCATCGATATTCCACGGCGTGTCGCCCGGCGGCACGCGCCAATAACGCCCATCATAAGTGAGGGCCTCTTCGGTCCAGGCCTGCTTGATAATGCGGTAGCATTCCTCGAATGCAGCCCGATTGGCCGCATCGATCTCGTCATGCTGATGGGGCTGTGCGCCGTGAATACCATGAGTCTGCTGCGCCATGATATCGACCCAGCGGCGTTGGTAGCCGCGCGCAAAGCCGGCGTTGGCGCGACCGCCGGTCATATGATCGAGCATCGCGATATCTTCGGCCACCCTGATCGGATTATTGGCCGGCAACACGACACCGAGCTGGCCCACGCGCAACCGCTTGGTCTGCATGCCGATGAACAGATCGAGCATGATCGGATTGTTGGACAGCTCGAAGCCTTCGACATGGAAATGATGCTCGGTGAAACTGATCGAATCGTAGCCGAGGGCGTCGGCCAATTTCGCCTGCTCGCTCACTTCATGGAGCATCTGGCCATACAACTCACGGCGTAATCCGGCCTTCCCCTGTTCGATTTCGGTCTTGTTGCCAACACTCGGTAAGTAAAAAAGTGAAGTCTTCATCGGCTTCAACCCCTGGTTTGTATCATCCCTTGCCGGCCGAACGGATGCCGGTGTTGTGAAATCGAGCCCCCTTGAACAATTGGGGCTTCCGGCAGTCAGTCGCTAACGCATCCGCATAGGAATCTTAGCGGTAGCTCCTAACCACCTTGCCCCTCGATATTGTGCATCAAGCACCGGCGGACATCTGTCTGGTCTCTGTCCCTGGCATCTTCGATGTTTATGGCATATTTCTTATTGCTTCTTGAGCCGGGACCGCGTTGCCCGATAATCGATGACGCCCCCTCGTTCAGGAACGGCAGAATATGCTCCCCGAGAAAATCGTCTTCCTGTTCGATGTCGACAACACGCTGCTCGACAATGACCACATCGTGGCCGATCTGATGCACTATCTGGAGCGCGAGATTGGCCACGAACGGCAACAACGCTATTGGACGTATTTCGAACGACTGCGGACCGAACTGGGCTATGCTGATTATCTCGGCGCCCTGCAACGATATCGCCTGGAATATCCCCGCGATTCGCGGATCCTGGCCGTATCGCATTACCTCATCGATTATCCGTTTGCCAACCGCCTGTTCCCCAATTCGCTGGACGTGGTCGAGCATGCGCGGCGTTTCGGCGAACCGGTGATTGTCAGCGACGGCGACGTAGTCTTTCAGCCGCTTAAAATACGCCGCTCCGGCCTGATGGACAGTTTCGATTCCCGGGTCCTGATTTATATTCACAAGGAACATGAACTCGAGGATATCGCCAGGCGCTATCCAGCAGACCATTACGTGTTGATCGACGATAAGGTGAGAATCCTGACAACAGTCAAACGGGCGTGGAGTTCGAAGGTCACGACGGTGTTCCCCCGCCAGGGTCATTACGCGACCGACCAAAACGAGGTGGCCAAATATCCGCCGCCCGATTTGACCATCGAGCGCATTGCGACGCTGTTGAATTATGACTTACCAACGTTGGTGGCAGCGGCATCATCCACCACCTGAAAAACCAGTCAAGCGTCTGGAACTATCTCGCAGAATTTTCTTTCTTTGTGCTGCTATTTAGGAATTTCTTCTTTTGTTTGTCTAATTGATGTTGCGTTACTGTCCCGCGGTCGAGCTACCACGCATGCTAGAATGGGAGAAAAACGATACAATCAGCGCTCGATGATCTCGACGCTTGTGCGCTAAGCCCGCACTTAACGGCGTTTACGCAACCATGATTGAAAAACTCAAAACGCGCCGCTGCGAGGCGGCGTTGTAACGGATGGGAAATCTGATGGCTGATGAGCTGGTCAAACCGGAAACGTTTTTTCTGTCACGCTTCGGGATGAACCAAAGCGCTCTGGAAGGAACTCTGGGCAGCGCCCTCCAGCGTAAGGCGGACTATGCCGATTTGTATTTCGAATATCGCAGCGCAGAGGGACTTAGCCTCGAGGAATCGATCGTCAATCACACCTCCAAAAGTATCTCACATGGAGTGGGTGTGAGAGTTTGCGCCGAGGATCGCACCGGCTATGCCTACTCCGATGAGGTAACCTCTGATCGAATGCGGCTGGCGGCCGAGGCCGCCCGCGCGATCGCCGATTCACGCGGCGAGCGCCCGGCTGCGGTGCAAGTGGGGCAACCGGTTCGCCGGCATACGCTATACGAACTCGACAGCACGCCGCTTGAAGTTCCGCTCGAGGAACGTGCCAAACTGCTCAGGCAAATCGATGAGACAGCGCGAGCGTTCGATCCAAGAATCCGCAATGTAATCGCGTCATTTGCCGCCGAGCGCAAGCTGGTCATGATTGTGAACAACGATGGACAGGTTGCAGCCGATATTCAGCCGCTTTGCCGGCTCAACGTCTCGGTTATCGCAGAGGATGGTAAAAATCGCCAAATCGGCACGTACGGCGGCGGCGGACGGGTCGAATGGGATTATTTTTTTCAAGCCGATCGCTGGAGGGAATTCACTGTGCGCGCCGCGCGCCAGGCTATCATCAATCTCGATGCCGTCGACGCTCCGGCCGGGGAAATGACCGTGGTGCTGGGTCCTGGATGGCCTGGGATTCTTCTGCACGAGGCGATTGGGCATGGGCTGGAGGGTGATTTTAACCGCAAAGGGGTGTCTGCTTTCTCCAATCGCATCGGACAGCAGGTCGCCAGTACGCTGTGCACGGTGGTCGATGACGGTACGCTGCCTAACCGCCGCGGCAGTCTCAACGTCGACGACGAGGGAACTCTGACTTCACGCACGGTGCTGATCGAAAAGGGCGTCCTGCGGGGGTATCTGCAGGATCGGCTTAACGCCCGGCTGATGAAAATGACCCCCACCGGCAATGGCCGGCGCGAAAGCTTTGCCCATTCTCCGATGCCCCGCATGACCAACACGTTCATGCTGCCCGGTGAATCGACCGCGGACGAAATTATCCGCACGGTAAAGCAGGGTCTTTATGCAGTCAGCTTCGGCGGCGGCCAGGTCGATATCACCAATGGCAAGTTTGTCTTCTCGGCCAGCGAGGCCTACTTGATCGAAGACGGCCAGGTGACCCGCCCGGTTAAGGGCGCGACTCTTATCGGCAACGGGCCGGACGTCTTAACCCGTGTCTCGATGGTCGGCAATGACCTGTCGCTTGACTCCGGGATCGGCACCTGCGGCAAGGACGGCCAGTCGGTACCGGTCGGGGTCGGCTTACCCACCATTCGACTCGATGGCATTACCGTCGGCGGAACTCGCGCCTGATGGCCGGAGGAAGACTGATGGATCAGCTTGATCCTGCGCTTGCTCAATGGGCCCTGGATGAGGCGCGGCGCCACGGCGCCAGTGCTGCCGAAGTCCTGCTGGTCAGCGCCGAGTCGATCGGAGCCGGGGTACGGCTGGGCGAAGTCGAAAAGCTTAAAAGCTCGCGCGAGCGGCGGCTCGGGATGCGGGTGTTTGTTGACCACGCCTCCGCCACCGCTTCGACTGCTGAAATGCAACGTGATTCGCTCGACGGGTTTATCCAAAACACGGTGGCCATGGCCCGCTTAACTGCGCCAGATCCATTCTCGGGTTTGCCTGACCCGACGAGCCAGGCGCAGGACCTGCCGGACCTCGAACTCGCGGATTCAGAGCGCGGTATCGTGGGCGCCGAAGAGGCCCTGGGACTCGCGCGCACAGCTGAAAAGGCGGCACTGGGAGCCGATGCCCGCATTCGGAATTCGGAAGGCGGTGAATTTAATTCGGGCCTTTATTCTGTCCTGTTCGCCAACAGCAATAGTTTTGCCGGTGAGTACTCGGCTACTTCCTTCAGTCTCGGGGCGGCGCCAATCGCGCAAAGCGAGGACGGGCGCATGCAGCAAGGTTATTGGTATACTGCCGGCCGCCATTTCAGAATGCTCGAGGATGCCGAAGCCGTCGGGAGGACCGCCGCCAGCCGCGCGCTCCGGCGGCTCGGTGCACGCAAGATTAAAACCACACGTGCAGCAGTTGTGTTCGACCCCGATATGGCAGCCTCGCTGTTGCGCGCGCTCGCCGGCGCCGCGTCAGGTCCCTCACTCTATAAAGGAGCTTCCTTCCTGGCCGGCAAACTGGGTGAGCAGATTATGTCGGCCAACGTCACCATCCACGACGACGGGCGCAGACGAGCGGGGCTTGGCTCGAAACCATTCGATGGTGAGGGTCTGCCGACCAATCGCAAAAGCCTGGTGGAAAAGGGGGTGCTGCTGACTTATTTGCTCGACTGTTATTCCGCGCGCAAGCTCAAGCTCCAGCCGACCGGCAATGCGTCTCGCGGCGTCGGCGAAATACCGGGCGTGAGTCCAACCAACTTCTACCTGGAACCCGGGCAATACACCCCCGAGCAGATAATCGGGTCGGTGAAACGCGGTCTTTATGTGACCGAACTTATCGGCTTCGGCGTTAACGGCGTCACCGGAGATTATTCGCGCGGTGCTGGCGGACTCTGGATCGAAGACGGTGAACCAGCCTACCCGGTCCAGGAAATTACTATTGCAGGCAATCTAAAAGAGATGTTCATGTCGATCGAGATGATCGGCAACGACCTGAAATGGCGTTCTTCGATTGTCTCGCCGACGATCAAGATCGCCGAGATGATGATCGCAGGAGAATAGGTTCCCCGTCATAGAATGCCGTGGGATGAAACATATTATCCGCGATGATGCGGAATCTACCGAGGGATGGCCGGTCGAAGGCGATTGAAATCGCAAACGCACTGCTGGAAGAGGGCTATGAGGAGGGCACGGCGATCCGCATCGCGACTGCAAAGGCCAAGGAATGGGCGGAGCGCAACAGCGAGGAATAATGCAGAAGAGTCTTGCGCCCCAGGCAATCTTGTCCAATCTGCTTGTGAAGATAAGCATATCTATGATTAGATTGCCCCAACTGATCTGATAGCAAAGGAGCGAGGTGAACGGCATGAAGTACAACGTCATCGACGCTGACGGACATGTGACGGAGCCGCCGAATCTCTGGGAAGAATATATGGATCCCAAGTTTCGTGAAGGCTGTCCAAAACTGATCACGATTGAGGACGGGCACGAAATCCTGCGGCTCGAATACGACGACGCCATCGATCTCAGCCGCGGCAAACAGCGCATCACTTTCGGCGGGGTTGGCGCCTTCGGCGCACGCGATGGCTCAGTAAAGCCTAATGGACCCTATCTCCAGGGCCGCCAGGGCGGATTCGATCCTCACGCGCGCATCCCCGACATGGATGCCGAGGGAATCGATGCAGCATTCCTGTATCCCAGTCTGGGGCTGTTCTTCGGCTCGATAAAGGACCCGGAATTCGCTGCGGATGCGGCCCGTGCGTACAATAGATGGCTGGCCGATTACTGCAAGCCATATCCGGAAAGGCTGTTCGGCGCCGCGATGCTGCCGATGCAGTCGGTCGAGCTGGCGGTCCAGGAGATGCGTTACGCCGCCACGGAGCTTGGCTTTCACGCCGGCTTCATCCGTCCAAATCCATACAACGGCCGCACGCTGCACGATCCTGAATACGATCAACTGTGGCGGGAAGCGCAGGAAATCAACTTTTCCATCGGGATCCATGGCGGCTCCGAGAGTGGCCAGCCAACCGTTGCGATGGATCGCTTCACGCGCGGGCGGGCGGTGCGTCACGTCGTGGCTCATACCTTCGAGATGATGGCGGCGGCGACGAGCCTCATCATGTGCGGCGTATGTGACAGGTATCCGCGGCTTAAGATCGCCTTCCTGGAGTCCGGGGGTGGCTGGATGGCGGGCTGGCTCGATCGGATGGATCGCCATTTCGACGATGTCGGAATGAACGACACCGGACTGAAGACGCGGCCGAGCGACATCTTCAAGCGGCAGTGCTTTATCTCGTTCGAGCCGGTTGAAGGAACGCTGCCGTTGCTAGCTGACTATATCGGTTCAGACAATATCCTGTGGGCCACGGACTATCCGCATCTCGACGGTTTCCCCAACGCGCCGCAGATGATCAAAGCGATGGGGATGCCGCAGAAGACGCTGTGGAACGTAATGGCAGGCGGCGCAATGCGCTATTACAACATGCAGTAGCGGCTCAATAGGCTGCGCTGGTTTCTTCCTTCGCCCGGGATGGCGCTTGCGTCGTTCTGGGCGAAATTTTGCGGGTCGGCCTTTGCCCGTTTCTCGGTTATAAACCGCCCTTTTTCATTAGCAGAGCAGACAGAGTTCCTTCGCTCGGAGCCACGCGCGGCGATGTCAGAAAAAGGCGCGCCCCCCCGAGTCATCATTTTCGGGCGAGTAGCTGCCGCATGCAGAGAACCCACTCTTTTTTGATTCGGGACGCGAGGGGAGGAAATCGACGATCTCTCAGGAGAGGATGTCGCTTTGTCTATTGATAAGGCTTGACAGCGTGGCGGCCAAACACGGATGACTGCATCAGGAGAAACATCCATGGAATTCGCAATCGCGTATCCGGCCCGTCCGGATGCATGGCAGGACGTGGTAATTGCTGAAGACAATGGCTTCACGCACGCCTGGTTTTACGATTCGCAGATGATCTACAGCGACGTCTACGTGTGCCTGGCGCTGGCGGCCGAGCATACCAAGCGCATCAAGCTCGCCACCGGCGTTGCGATTCCGACTAATCGTATCGAACCCGTCACCGCCCATTCGATTGCGACGATAAACCTGCTCGCGCCCGGCCGGACCATTCTCGGAATCGGCACCGGCTTCACTGGGCGCAATACTATGGGGCTGCCTCCGGTGCCACTGGGCCAGATCCGCTCATACATCAAAATGGTCCGCTCACTGCTCCAAGGCGAAGAAGTAATGTACCGTGACGGCAAGCACGAACGTGTGATTCGCTTCCTGCACCCGCATCACGGCTATATCAATCTCCGGGATCAAATTCCGGTGTACCTGGCAGCCGACGGGCCCAAGGCTCTTGAGTTAGTCGGCGAACTGGCCGACGGCTGGGTCACGGTCCTGTCAGGCCCGGAACGTTTTCGCGAGAAATTCGAGTCCGTCAAGAAAGGTGCCCAACGGACCGGGCGTTCGGTTGAAAATCTACCGAATGCGGTGTTGACTTCCGGATGTATCCTGCGCGATGGCGAGTCAGCAACCTCAGCGCGTGTGATCGAGCGAATGGGCCCGTTCGCGATTGTTTTTCTGCATGCGCTATGGGAACAATCGGCGGTGGCCGCCGCTTTACCTGCTTCGCTGACGAAATTGTGGGAGCGCTACCGCGACGAGTACGTCGCAAAAATGAAAACCCCCGCTGATAAGCGCTATCTCGAAGTTCACGAGGGCCACCTGATCTATTTGAAACCCGGCGAAGAGAAATACGTCGACGATGCGCTCGTGCGCTCGATGACACTCACCGGCCGCGGCGATGAAATAATCGCGCGCCTGAAAGCGCTCGAAGCGGCGGGCGTCAAGCAGGTCGCTATCCAGGTAGTATGGCCATATGGGCGAGAGATGATCGAAGATTTCAGCCGCGAGGTAATCGCCAAATATTAGCCCACTGTGCGGCACTGGCTCCTGGCAGGCCATGGTCGTTACGATCGTACCACCAAGAGCCGCTACAACCCTCATCAGGGCAGGCTCCGCAGCGGCACATGCCATTAGCCCAGGCCGCTTCGGCCACCGCGGTGAGCCGAGGCCGAGCACAGCCGGCCAAAGCCCTGAGCAGGGCGACGGGAAACGAGTCTGCCCGATCGGCGCATGGCGCCGTTTGGAGGTGCGCATGAAAATAGCCGGGGGAAAAAATGAGTTTACCGCTTGAAGGTGTGCGCGTCATCGAACTGGCGCAGATTTACGCGGGGCCGTATTGCGGACTCCAACTGGCGCATTTTGGCGCCGAGGTAATCAAGATCGAGCCGCCGGGAGAAGGCGAGTTTCTGCGCATGCGGCCGCCCGCGACGCGGGGCGCCAACACGAATTTCCTGATGCTCAATCCCGGCAAAAGATCGATCGCGCTCAATCTCAAAGAACCGCGCGGCCGCGCCCTCGTGATGCGGCTACTGGAACACGCTGATATCCTTGTCGAGAATTACGCGGCCGGCGCATTGAAACGCCTGAGGCTCGGCTATGACGAGCTCGCCGCGCAATTTCCGCGGCTGATTTACGCTTCATGCAAGGGCTACGGCAGCGACAGCCGCTGGGCGCAACTTGGCGCGATGGATTTTACGGTTCAGGCGGCCTCCGGAATTATCGACATGACAGGGTATGCCGATCGTCCCGGCGTGCGCGCTACCGCCGCCTTGATCGATACCAGCACTGGAATGCATCTGGTAGCCGGAATTTTGGCCAAGCTCATCGAACGCGGACGGACCGGACTCGGCGGCAGAATCGAGGTAGCGATGCTCGACGTGTGCATTCCCGCGGTCAACGGCATGATCCTCGCCGCGATGGAAGGGCGCACGCTGCCGCGGTTGGGCAATCGTCATCCCTCCGCATGTCCGAGCAACACTTACCAGGCCGCCGACGGCGAAATCCTGATCTATTGCCTCACTGAAGACCATTGGCGCCGGCTCGCACATTTGATGAGACGTGCCGATCTGCTCGAGGATGGGCGTTATCGCGACCACCTAAGCCGCTACGCAATTATCGAAGAGGTCGACGGGATTGTCGGCGGATGGGCCGCGCATCGTACGCGCGAAGAGTTGGTCGAGACACTTATCGCTCATGGAATTCCGTGCGCGCCGGTGAGGACCATCGCCGAAGTCGCCGCCGACCCGGAACTCGCCCAGCGTGGCCTGGTCCGCGACGGCGAATTTGACGGCCAACCTATCAAGGTTCTGGGTTCTGCGATCAAGCTCTCCGGAGTAGTCGCCGGCGACGAGCCAACCCGAGTCTCACAATTGGGGCAGGACACCGCCGAAGTACTCGGCGGGCTTGGAATCGGCGAAACCGAAATCCAATCATTGCGCCGGGACGGCGTCATTGGATGAAACGGCAATCTGATGAGGTGAAACGCATGTCAAACTATTTCAACTTGAAAAAAGAAGGCGGAGTCGCCGTTCTGACGTTCGATCGCCTGGAGAAACGTAACCCCCTCAACGAGGACAGTGTCTCCGAGTTCGAGGCCAACCTGATCCACATCCGTGACGACGAAGACCTACGCGCGCTGTTGCTGACCGGCTCCGGCAACACCTTTTCGGCTGGTGCCGACCTTTCCCGTCTCAAAGGCGTCACTGATCAGGCCGAACGCCAGCGTATCTTCACGTCAGTTGCACCCAGGCGCCGCCGCGGATTGCGCCGCGCGCTCGCGCTGCTCACTGATATGGAAGTGCCCACAGTCGCCGCAATCAACGGCTATGCAGTGGGCGGCGGATGGTTCATCGCACTCGCCTGCGATCTGCGGATTGCGGCCGATGACGCCGAATTCTGGATGCCGGAGGTCGATCTCGGTTCGCCCGGTCCGCGCGCCCCCGAACAATGGCTGGCCGCACACGTGGGCGCGGCACGGGCCAAGGAAATCATCTTCACCTGCCGCCATTTCAAGGCTGATGAGCTGTACAGTTGGGGTTTACTTAACCGCGTGGTGAGAAAAGAGCAGTTGATTCCTGCCGCGATGGAATTGGCGCAAAGCCTGGCGGGGAAAAACCCCAAGGCGATTGCCCAGGCCAAGTCCAACATCAACGGCTTCTTCCTGGAGTAAGCGGAAACAGATAGGTACCTCACGAGCGATTGGCTAATAGGCCAGCGCAGCAAACGGAACCGCGGCAGGCAGGGCTCGCCTGCAAGGCAGTTGCGAGGGGAGTCTGACGGACGCGGCGAGGGCACAAAGGGAGCGGCGTCAGGGTCGGTGAAAAAATGCCGGACAATTTTCTCTTCGAAACTGCGGGGCCAATCAGCACAATCAAGTTTAACCGGCCGGAGCGGCGCAATTGCATGAATCGCGACGTGATGCTCGAATTTGAGCAGTTAGTCTTGCGCGTCCGCGACGACCGCACGACCCGCGTCCTCATCGTGACCGGCAGCGGAACTGCATTCTCCGCCGGCGCCGACATTTCCGGCGCGAAGGGCATTACCGACCCGGCCGAACGCTCGCGCATTTTCGCCGCGCGCAACCGAGGTTTACCACGTATCATCGGACGGGTTTTCGATACGATTTTGCGGCTTGATTGCATGACGATTGGCGCCGTGAACGGCTTCGCCGTGGGCGGAGGATGGGCACTGGCCGCGGCCTTTGATTTCATCGTTGCGTCCGAACAGGCGCAGTTCTGGGTGCCGGAGGTCGAACTGGGGGTACCCTTTGCGGGTTCTCCGGCCGAGGTGATGGCGAAGCGGCTCGGCCCATGGCTCGCCAAGGAAGCTATGATTATGTGCCGCCATTACAGCGCACACGAACTGTTCGAGCTGGGAATGCTCAACAAAGTGGTTAAGCCTGCCGAACTGATGCCCGCGGCGCAGGAATTTGCCGAGCGCCTGCTGAAGCTGCCATACAAGGCGGCCACCGCCACCAAGCACGTCGTTGACGGTGTATTCGCCGGCCCACGCTTGTATTGACGGGTTCGCTCTCATGAACCAAGCTGCCTGGATGGCTACGAAACATACTGGAGGCGCAAACCAATGATCCTGCCGGATAGAATTGGACATGTCGTAATTAAAGTGCGCAACCTTGAGCGCTCGAAGCGGTTCTTCAGCGAGGTGCTGGGGCTCAAGCTGATGATGGAATTGCCCAAGCTCAAGATTGCGTTCTTTGCCAGCAACGGCCGCGACCATCACGAAATAGCCTGCGCCGAGGTCGGCGACGATGCTGACCGCCAGCACGCCAAGCAGATCGGTCTGCAGCACATCGCCTTCCGCCTGAATGACGAGGAGCACCTGCGCGCGGCCTATCAGCAACTTAAGGAAAAGAACGTGCCGATCGATTTCACTGTTGATCATGGTGTTACCAAGAGCGTTTATTTCCGCGACCCTGATGGGCTCCTGTTCGAAGTATATTGTGACAACCCGCCCGAGTACGTTGCCCGCATGAGGACCAGCGGCTACGCGGGTATGGACAAGCTCGACTTCGCAACCGAGGAGCGCAGTCTCGCCGAGGCCATGAGCGGTCTGATGGAATAGCCGGTGCCGCTTTGCCGCGCCGGCATCTATTTGACTGCTAGTTACATTTTCTGCTTGCGGCGTTGCGGCTCACGAAAAACGGCTGGCCAGTGAGAGGCAGAGATTGCGCGGCGGTACCTCTCCCGAATCGGCGAGGTATTGTGCTACAGGCGCATTATGAAATTCGGACTCCATTACCAGTTGTCCTGCTCCGATTCTCAGTCACCGGTGCAGCGTTATCGCGATACGCTGGAGCAAGCAGTTTATGCCGAGGCGCTGGGCTTCGAATCAGTGTGGCCGGTCGAGCAGCACTTCATTGCCGACCTGTCGATCCTCTCCGCACCCCTGTTGTTCCTCGCGGCGGTGGCGGAGCGGACCCAAGCGCTACGGCTCGGAATTGCGATCATCTTGCTGCCGCTGTCTCATCCAATCCGCATTGCCGAGGAAATTGCGACGCTAGACGTACTCAGCAATGGGCGCGTGGAGTTTGGCATCGGCCGCGGAGCCATTCCGGCTCATTTCAGCGGCTTCGGGATTCCGCAAGGCGAAAGCCGCGATCGATTTCTCGAAGGACTGGAAATTGTTCTTGCCGCCTGGAAAAACGAGCGGGTCTCGTATCATGGACGTTTTTTCCAGGTCGACAATTTGACCGTGGTGCCCAAGCCGGTGCAGCAACCCCATCCGCCCTTGCGGGTCGCCTGTAACAGTGCCGACACGTTTGAACTGATGGGACGGCTGGGCTACCGCATTTTCGCCGCCTCGCAGGTCAATCCCTATTATCGCATCAAGGAATTTCTCTCGGTTTATAACCAGGCTCGTGCAGCGGCACAGCATCCGCGCAATAGCGGCGACGATTTCACTCTTCTCACCCCCCTTTATGTCGGCGAGAATGAAGCACAAATCCGCCGGGAGATGGAGCCCAGTGTCCGCCACCTGCTCCAGACGGCGAGTTCATTGCTGGAGTCCGCGGCGGTCCCCGAAAAGGTTGCCGCGCATATACGCGAGGTCGCGGAACGCTCGCGCCGCCTCACTTACGACCGGATGAGTGAGACGATGGCGATCTTCGATACTCCAGAAAGATGTGTCGAACGTCTCGGGCGCCTGCACGAGGATTTCAAAATGGACCGCACCATCTGCTGGTTTAATCCCGGCGGGCGAGTCCCGCACGAGCGCGTCATGCGCAGCATGGAATTGTTTGCAGCGAAAGTGATGCCGCACTTCGGTCAGAAATGACTAAACCGCAGGCGGCTCTCGAACCGTACGCTTGAAGGCCACATCCGGAAACATTTCACCGCGAGGGAGCACCAACATGCAGCGTCCGTTCGATCCTGTGCTGGTTGAGGTGATCAAAAATGAAATTGCCGCAGTCACCGAAGAGATGACACTAACCGTCTACCGGACCGGACGCTCAGGTATGTGTAAAGTCGGCGACTTTGCCACCGCGGTCTGCGATCGCAATGGCCGGATCGTCGGTGAAGGCGGCTCACCTTATCAAATGTGCGTGTTCATCGATACGATGAACAGCATTTTCACCGCCTATCGTGACTCACTTCGCCCCGGCGACATCATTATCGCCAACGATCCGTATGCCGGCGTTTCACACATGCCTGATATCACCCTGATTGCGCCGGTTTTCTGGCGAGAGCAGCTGATCGCCTTCGCCATCTCGTACTCCCATCACACGGATATCGGTGGCCGGTTCGCAGGCGGCATCTCCAGCGTATGCAGCGAGAGTTTCGAGGAAGGTGTGCGCATCCCGCCGCTTAAACTTTACGATGGTGGCAACCGCAATGAAGCAATGCTGGAGGCGATAGCCGCCAATGTCCGTACGCCGGAAGAATGGGTCGGGGACGTTGATGCCAAGGTTGCGAGTTGCAGGCGCGGCGCCGAGCAGCTCAACAAGCTGGCTGATAAGTACGGCTTGCACCAGTTTGAAGCTACTTGTGACTACCTCGTTGACTACTCAGAGCGCGCTACTCGGTCGGCGATTAGCCAAATACCGGACGGCGAATATATCCAAGAAAGTTTATTCGACGAAGAGACGGAGGTTACTGGTGGTCCGGTGCCATTAAAGGTCATACTTCGTATCCAGGGGGACTCGGCGGTCATCGACCTGTCATCGGCGCCGCCACAGGTCAAGGCTTCAATTAATTCACCGCTGGTCACCACTAAGGCGATGGCGCGCGCCGCTATGAAAGCGATCGTGCGTCCTGATGCTATTGCGAATATTGGTTTCGCTCGCCCGATCGAGGTATTGGTGCCTCCAGGCACTTTACTGAATCCGCGTTACCCCGCAGCCGTAGGCGGACGCGCGTCATTGGCCATGCACGTTAGCAATATGGTCTTCAGGGCGCTCGCCAAAGCAGTGCCTGGCCAACTTGGTTCAGTAGGTGAAGGCGCCGACATGCTGCATTTCATCTGCCGCGGCGAAGACGGCCGGTATTTGTCATTTATGGACGTCTTCTTCGGAGGCTGGGGCGGCCGGCCGGACCGTGACGGGGTCGACGGCGCGTCACCAATGGCAATGGGCGGGGCTTACGGCGCAATGCCGGCGGAAGTGCTCGAGCGCTACCCGGTTGTAGTCGAGGGCTTCGGCTATGTGCCCGATACCGAAGGCGCCGGCAAGTATCGTGGTGCGCTCTCCGTATACCGGCAGTGGCGTTTTCGCAAACCGGCCGAAATTCTAATTCGCACTATCCAGGTGCGTGGCTCCGAGGGCCTGGCAGGCGGCAGCGCCGGTGGCGATTCCATGAACCTGCTAAAAAACGATGGAGCACAGACACTGCTCCCACCTCAAGCCCATGTTCACCTAAGTGTCGAAGCGGGCGACCGAATTTATCACCAGGTCCATGGGTCCGGCGGCTATGGGATCCCAGCGGAACGCGATCCGGAACTAGTGCTGCACGATTTCCGGGAAGGTAAGATCTCCGCGCACGGCGCGCGTGAACGTTATGCCGTGGTGATTGACCCCGAAACGTTCGCCGTCGATACAGTCGCGACCCAAGTACTAAGAAGCCGCCAGGTCCATTGAGCGTTCATGCGAGTGGCATTTGATATTGGCGGGACTTTTACGGACGTTATCGTCGTCGGCGACGATGGTGCGATAACCACAAGTAAAGTCCTGTCGTTGCTTGACCGCGTTGGCGAAGACATTGTCGCCTGCATACGTCCATTGACTCATTTACACGAGGTCGAGTGTTTCGTCCATGGAACGACAATCGCCTCCAACGCCATAATCGAAGGCAAGACTGCTCCGACCTTGCTGATTACCACTCGCGGCTTCCGCGACAGTCTCGAGATGAGGGGCGAGCGCCGGCCCAACCTCCAGGACCCGGATTGGACACGCGGTCCAGCGCTGGTGCCGCGGCGCCTTCGCCTGGAACTCAGCGAACGCATTTTGGGCGATGGCACGGTCGAGCGGAAGCTTAATCCTGATGAAGCGCGCGCACTGCTCCGGACGGTTGCTACTGAGCCGGTCGAGGCAATCGCGGTCTGTTTTATCAACTCTTATCTTAACGCCGTTCATGAGCAGCAGTTACGCAGTCTGATAGCTGCGGAATTGGGGCCTGACGCGGTTGTCTGCCTATCATCTGAAATTTATCCGCAGATTCGAGAGTATGATCGGACCAGCACGACGGTAATTAATGCTTCGCTGGTCCCGGTGATCGACCGTTATCTCAATCACGTCGAAAAGCATCTCACGGCATATAGTGACCGGCTACTGATTATGCAGTCGAACGGCGGGATTATGTCGGCTCAAGCAGCCCGCCGAAAACCGGCCTACATGATCGAATCGGGCCCCGCTGCAGGTGTGCTGGCCGCGGCCCGGCTGGCGCGAGAAGCCAGTCTCGACAAGGTCATCTCCTTCGATATGGGCGGCACCACGGCCAAGGCATGCCTGATCGAAGGCGCGGTTCCTGCCGAGAAGGCGGCTGGCGAAATTGGGAGTGCGGTAAATACTACGACGCATCTGTTCTACAAGGGCGGCCACGCGCTGATCGTGCCATCGCTGGATATCGTCGAGGTGGGAGCTGGCGGCGGCAGTATCGCGTGGGTCGAGGAAGGCGGCACCTTACGCGTCGGACCGCAGAGCGCTGGCGCCGAGCCGGGTCCGGTTTGTTATAGCCGCGGCGGGCATGAGCCCACCGTCACCGACGCTAACGTTGTGTTAGGGTATATGAACCCAGAGGTAATTGCCGGTTCCGCCCTGCACATCGATCATCAAGCCGCCTGCGACGCCATCAAGCGCCGCATCGCCGACCCCTTGGGGCTCGAAGTGATGGATGCCGCCTTCGGCATCACCCAAATTGCGAATTCGTTGATGATGCGCGCGCTCAGGGCGGTATCAACCGAACGCGGTCGCGATCCGCGAGATTTCACGTTGCTCGCGTTCGGAGGCGCTGGACCGATTCATGCGGCAGCGCTGGCAGAGACAATGGACATTTCCAGATTGCTAGTCCCGATCTTGCCCGGCCTTTTTAGCGCGTTGGGACTGCTGCTCGCGGATTACCGTCACGACTATATCCGTAGCATAGTGACTCCACTTGACTCAGTTGAACTCGGCCGGATTTTGGCCTGCTTCAGTGAGCTTGAGAATTCGGCAGTGGCAGAGATGCGCACCGAAGGAGTGCCGCCGCAAGCCATAAGATTCGAGCGTTACGCCGACCTGAAATATGGCTATCAACTACAAGAATTAACGTTGGCTTTTCCTCAAACTGACCAGCACACGAACATTACAGGCCTTCTGCAGGAACTCTTCACGGAAGTGCATGAGCGGGCATTTGGTTACCACGCAGACGACCCGATCGAGCTCGTAAGTTTGAGGGTTCGAGCATTAGCTAACGCAGGGCGGCTGCGATTCGCGGAGCTAGCAAGAGTCTCGGCCAACTCATCAAGCGAGCGGAGCGGAACTATTCGCTCACGTCAGGTGTACTTTGGACGCGGCTATGGCCTGCTGGACACACCGATTAGCAGTCGACAAGATATTAGCGGCATCCAGATCGGGCCGATGATCGTCGAAGAACCTGATACAACCGTGGTAGTGCCGCCGGGCTGGTCTGTCAGCCTGGATGCATACTCCAATCTCGCATTAAGCAAGGTCGCCTAGACTATCATACAGGCACCCTGATTTGCCGCACGGTACCAAGCCAGGAGCACGCAACATGACACTTGGCTTGATGTATGACATCGAAATGCCTGCGGCCTTAGCAGCGCCGGGTGCCTCGCGTCGAGCCCTCGTTGCGTTCGCGGCCAAGCCGTTTGATGCCGTCGGCGGTCATCGCTTTTCTCACACGGAGGTGCACTGCCCAAGCCATTTTAAACGGAATTGGCGCTTCTGACATGAAGTCGGACTGTGAAAGCATCTTCGCTGACGATGGAACTCTAGTCGCCAAAGTATCCTACAACGGAAAGGTCTGGAGTCCACAGGGCAAGCTCCTCCAGGAACCACCGGCCCCCCTACCTGTCACCCCGTCACCGAGCTTCTAAGCGGGAGCCGCGTGACCCTCGACCGGGTGCCTGAGCGAGTCTTTTGCCAGTTAGCCCTTTGTGATGGCTTAACCAGCCTCACCGTCGTAGAATCTTTCAGATCAGCGCTGAAAAGAAGCCTATATCCGGTTTCCCCGGTGTTCCGACAAGCAGTGCCCGATCAAGCAGGCGGTTACCTTCCTCGCAGGACGTCTCGGGCAGCAGGCAACAGCTATGACAGGCAGCGAGATTGCAGTTCTCTGAACCTTGGCCAAGGCTTTCTATGCAAATCGGATCAGAGGAACACCACCCGGCCTTCTGTATCGCACGCATGACTATGTTCTCGAAAAGTCCCTGGCTTGCTTGGTGGACAAGCCCTCCCATAGAGCCTTCTGAATCTCCCGAGGCCGTGTAGATGAGAACTCCACACATTGGGTTGGCCGGGTCTGCTAGATCGCAATACAGGCGCTCGCGGAGGGAGGCACTCCCGTAGCCGCAGTCGTAGGCAAGTTGATTAATCACTACATGCGCGAATGTGTGGAGAAGTACGAACTGAGGGGATATTGGCCGGTGGGGCTGGCCCTGGTGAGTGCGGCGCTGATTGTACCTGCTATTCAGGTCGCGGATGCGCTCCACTATAAGAGGAGTCCTGCGCATCGATGCGTCCATGCGTCCGGTATCGAACTCCACAAATACGCCCTCTCCCCTCACAATCATCGCGGGGAGCCAGTCGATTCGCCGATCGAGGACGAGCTTCTGAAGACGCGGGCTGGTGAGATTTCCATCAGGCGGTAGGATGCGTGTGAAGCCCGCGAGTGCGCGTGTCTCGCGAAGCTTATGGACCAGGGCAAGATGTGAGAAGGATGTCGAGACCGGTGATTTGTACCCGCTCAACGATGCGGTCTCGACGAGAAGGTCGCTCTGCGCCGCACCGCGACCGGCCTTCAGCGCATCGTATTCGCTTCGGCGGAAGGCCTCCTCAGTCTGGGCCATGAGTGCTGACGGTTCCGGGATACCTTGCAGCTTGCGTTGAGCGGCGGCGTAAAGTTCCTTCGGATCAAGATTGCGCATGGACGCCACCATTTCACAGCGATCCACAGAGACCTTACCGTCAACTAGTCCCGACGAGAGCGGTCCCCAGATCCTCGGGTCCTCCAGGACCTTTACGATTCCACTGGCAACGGCCTCCGCCCAGAGTGGCAGATAGATTGAACTCATCACCTGTGGGAAATAAACGTTAGACGCGCCCCGTTGCACTACCTGAAGGAACTCTCCGCAACCCGGCGGGTTTTCCCATTCACCCAGCCAAGGGCGAAAGCCCTGACAGTCGCATCCGATGCGATGCAAAGCGCCGCCGTTCTGATCGTCGAAATCGAAAATGCCGCCCAGACTCCGGTTTTGGCCACAGGTGCACATTATTTTGATACCGGTGAGTCCTGCTGAAGACCGGCCGGCTTGGAGGCGAAGCCGACAGTCGGCCCCACCCAGCAGTCCGCGATGGACCCACGCCATGAAGGGGAAATCTTCGATATGCCCTCTAGGACAGGCTGTGACAAAACGTACCGGTATCAGCCACGGCTTACGCGCCCGCTGCACGCAATTGCGGATCGGCCATGCTAACGCTCTGCACTTCTGGCGGTTGCCGAAGAGCGAGAGTTCCTCCATACCCCCGCAGTAGTGGCAGTAATGCCAGCGGGGAAACCGCACGAACGGCACGTCCTGGTTTGGGAATTGCACACCGACGCCGGAATCCCGGTGATCCGGCGGGAGACGAAGGTGGCTCACTCCCAGCCGGGCTTCAAGTCGCTCTTCACGAATAAGCCAGTCGGCGGGGCATTGTTTCTTTGCGTGCGCGGTCCAAGCATCGAGCCCGGCAGTCATGAGTGCTTCGTCACGCGGAAAAGAAACCATCGCTCCCACGCCAAATGGAGAGATGAGCTGGCCGCGACGAATGGGTCTGTCGGCAGGCATCTAGTTATGTCACATTTAAAAAAATATAGGGCATGATGCGGTGTTTGGGGTCGCGGTACCTCTATTTAATGGGTTTGGGATTGCGGTTGTACTGGCGGATATAACGCATGAGTTTGCGCGCCAGATCGTTGACCGATGTAAAGACTCTGCGCACTTTTCAACGTTATGGGCCACTAGACTAGTCCTCCTCCGGTTGAGGGAACCTGGGGAGCACGCGAGCGTCACATGTCGAATCGACATTGCGCATCGAGCTCAGCGTCTGATAGGTAGGTTCGCTCCATTCCGCAAGCTTCTGGGTGCCCGCGGGATACATGAGCGGTGTGTCGGCCGATGGCGGCCTGAAGTCACCATAACGGGGCGGCGGATTGCGGCGCCAGTCACCGAATATCTCTTTCAGCTGCCGTCGCGCCGCATCCTCCTCATCGGGATCTATGGCACGGACACGCGCGCCGATCACTTCAGTGACCTTGGGCACGAGTTCCTCCACGGGTTTCCAGGGTTGCGGCCATGTTCGCGCGGCGTCTCCGCCGAAGTACCGCACCAGCGTGACAGCGAGAGCGTGGAGGGCGCGGTCTCTTACCGGAACGGCAAAAGGCGTAACGCTGGTGGGTTCCACCCACCGGTAGATCGTTTCGTGATACGAGCGAAAATGCTCGAAATGAGACCGATCCCTTGGTTTGGACGGATTGTAGACGGTGACCACAAGACCGGGATGGGAACGGCCTACCCGGCTGGTCGCCTGAATGTATTCCGATGTCGTCTTGGGCTGTCCAACCACGGTCATCAGGCCGAGTCTCGGCACATCCAGTCCGACTTGAATCATATTTGTCGCAAGGCAGACATCGATTGGCTGGGTATTCCGTGTGCCATCCCATCGGACGAAAAGCTGCTGAAGTACCTCCGGAATCTCGCTACTCTGGACACGGCTTGTCAGCTCGCGATCCGCGTTGATGAACCTCCTTGGGTCATAACTTCCCTCCGGGCGGATTTGCAGCCGATCCCACATTGCATTCAGATAGTCTGTGATGTCCGCGCGGATGAGAGTCGCGGCATGCCCGAGTTCGCGGAGGCTGTTGAAATAGGACATCAGGGTCCAATAAGGATCAAGCTCTTCGGGGGTCCTGCCGGTCAGGCTCTTGACGGACTGAAGGAGTGCCGCCATGACCCTGATCTGGGCGGTTACATGCGATGAAAGCGCGGTCGCAAACACCCCGACGTAGAGACGGCCAGGTGCGTTTCCGTCCTCGTGCGCGAAATAGGATTCCCCCGCCCTAAGACCCTGCGGTGGAAAAAGGAACACCGGGCGACCGTAAAGACTTCGGACCTGTTCTCCGGCGCGGCATATCGTCGCAGTTGAGGCGATGATCTTCGCTGAAAGCCGCTGTCCGTCACGTTCATGGGTGCACAATGCGTCGATCGCAGTCTCGTAGTGCCCAACCATGGAGCCCAGAGGTCCGGAAATGAGATGCAGTTCGTCCTGGATTACCAGGTCGGGCGGAAAGCACCGCCCGGCCGTGTCCAGCCCGAACAAGTTTCGGGCCTCCGGATACCAGGGAAGCAGAGCGAACTTATCGACGGTTCCGATCAGAAGCGTCGGACGTTTTTCGTAAATCGCCTCATCGACCACATGAAGAGGCAATCCGTCATGAAAATCGCAATCGGGATCGTCACAGGAGAATTCCACACGCCTTGGATTTGGTCGCTGCTTGTAGCCTTTCACCCGGTTGCTGCGACCGAATTCGACGGGCCCCATTTGCGCGCCGCACCAAGGGCAGTTAAGCATGATGAATGGGTTCTCACGGCCCCCTTCGAGAAGCTGTTGAAGTTTTCTTGCGGCATCCTCGTGCCTGATCGGCGTCACGTCACCTCCCACCCAGAGGCCAATCGAGATGGGCGTCGTGCCAAGATCGCCTTCACGCTCGCGCCGAAGCAGTTCACATGCACATATCAGAGATGAGGCACGCTGATACTGCTGCGTTGTAAGCAGCCGCAGGGTATAACGCATGAGCGCAGTTGTTCCGTCATTTTGCGGGTTGTCGAGTCGCCGCCAGAAAATGGTAAAAGCGGTGAGCCCCAAATAGGCTTCCGTTTTGCCGCCGCCAGTCGGGAACCAGATGAGATCCACCATCCGCCGCTCCTCGCTTCCACGCTGGCTCATTGAGCGGAGGTTCATCAGGATGAATGCGAGCTGGAAGGGACGCCAACGTCCGCGACTTGGCGGCAGGTTTATGACATCCGGTTTTGAGTAGGGTCCTTCAAGGACGAGTGAGTCACCCTTCTTTGACCACCTCCGCTGCTTTTGCGGGTTTGAGGCGAGTTCGTAATGGAACTGCTGTTCAAGCATAGCGCGGTTCATCAGGGCGAAGCCCTGAGCCACGAGTTCATCGGTTTCAAGAAGTGCAATCCCGCCGCGAATGCGCTCCAGCGCCTCGCAACATCCGCGCAGGTGTCGCTTGGCGGCGCCTTTATGTTCCTCCGGGAGCCGCTCGATTTCCTGCTCCCTTTCACTGATCCAGCCTTGATACCCCTCCGCAAGGCGGCGGCACAGCGCGATCGATTCCGGGCCGGGCGTAGCAAGCGCGAGCATTGAAAGGTCGAGGCCCTCGATCCGCGTCGGCACGATCGGCTTGATCTCATAGGACGGCAATGATTCGGTGCGGATTCGGGAAACAGCATCCGCAGTCCCGCCGTCCCAGTTGGCCGCACAACCATGGCCGACAGCGAACGTCTTCAAATGCGAAAAGAGCAACAGTAAGGATTGCTCCTCTTCGTCCAGTGAAATGCCCTCGCGATCGGGGTATTCAAGAAAACATGCCTGGTCTGCGTGAGCGATGATTTCAAGTCCGCATTGAAAGAAACACTCTTCGTCACGCGGTCGCTGGGACTGCGCCGTTCGGTTGTTCAGGAGTGTGAAGGTCACAATGCGATCTGAATCCGGATTCTGCGCGCGGATGTGCGGCCGGCTAAACAGATGCAGCATCAGGAAAGTGTCCGCGTCTCCTTTCCTTACGGGATATAGTTTGACCACCGGCTTCGCCACTCTGAAATCCGCACAGTCGATGTCGAGCGTGCATTCAAGCGGACGGAGCGTGCATTCAAGCGGACGGCGGAGCCAATGATCCTGCCATCTGCCATCCTTATCTGGGCGGCCCAAACCCGGAATGCTCTCGCGCGTGTAGGCGGCGGCTGCGACGCGGATTTTCAGGCTGCCGGCAAGACGCACCAGCGCCGAGATACCCATGGCGCTCGGAAGGTATTCATTTGCCCGGTTCACTTCCTGATCGGTGGGCACCTCCCCTTCACCACGGGCGTCAGCGCGCGGATCGCCGATACCTGTATCTTCATTTTCCAGCTCGCCTGCCTCTGACACCGCACCGGTATCCATGTCGGCTTCCGCCTCGGTCGCGGTTTCAGCGACAGCCACCGCCGCCTTTCTCGGAAAGAGAACTCCCGTGCTGTAGCGCAGGCGCGGCGGGTCTTGAGGCCTCAGAATCTCCTCCCTGTTGAGCTGTTGAGCGGGCAGACCCGGATCAGGACCGATCAGCTCGCGACGCAGGAAATCGACGATTTCGCTACGAACGCCTGCACTCAAAACATCACCTCCATAGGACCGACATCCGTTTTCTGAACGCTTCCCGCACCGCCGCCTTTGTACGGACATGGACCAGCACGGTCAACAGGCTCCGGGCACGTGACATCGCCACGTATAGGAGTGAGCGGTCATCCTCGCTGTCAATCCGATCCACATCACACAGCACAACGACCTTGCTCTCCATACCTTTGAAGCCCTGGGCGGTGGCGAACCGAAACGTCGGTATCCGGTCGTCCTTCAGAGCAGGCTGTTCAACGGACTGAATCCGGAAAAGAGATGAATCGAGAAGCTTGCCGGCCACCGACTGTTCCAGGCGATGCCTTGAGAGGATTACGACGTCGCTCGGCACTATGCCGGATTCAGTCGTAAACCTCGAAAGAACCTTTTCGAGTGCGTTCCTTTGAGATTCGGCGTCCGTATAGTCCAGATAATCAACCGGGGCGCCGTCAACCTGACCCATTCGATACGGCGGGGCATCAAATCCGGAAAGGAGAGCGGTCTCCTCGCCGATCCGGCGGGTATTGCGACAATTCTGTTTCAGACCGGCGCGCGCATAAAAACCGCACTTCACATTGATCAGACCGTACACGTCTTCGGGACGACAGTTACCGTAGATCGCCTGACGATGAAAATCACCGAAGAAAGCCCATCGGCCTTCGCGAAGTCCCCCTTCGACCCAGACATCCAGAACATCAAGGACCGGCGGGCGCACGAGATCCTGTGCTTCATCCATAACAATAACATCGAACCTGTTGCCACTGGCTTCGAGAGCAAGCTGTCCATAAAGAGGATAAACGGTGTCGAAGAGTTCCGAGTCGTGTGACTGTTGCTCCGCAGCCTGAAATTCACTCGCAATGGCCGACGAAACGATGGCGTCGCGGAGGCACTTGTAGAATCGCCCGGCTGTCACATTCATGCCGGTTGCGGTAATCCGGATTTCATTCACAAGCCAATCGCCCAGAAGCCTGTTGAAACAGATGAGCAGGACCCGATCTCCCGATCTCGCACACCGTCGCGCGAACTCCAGCGCCAGAAGTGTCTTGCCGGTTCCCGCCGCCCCTTCAAACAGGCAGCGCGCATTACCGGCAAGAAGATCCAGCAGCTGGTATTGCTCCTCGGTCAGCCGCAGGAGATGCCGCTCGGAATCGCCTACCATCGTGCCACGCGCGACGATCTTGTCGAAATCGGGCCGGAGCGCATCCCTCATCTTCCGGACCAGCGGGGGCTGCGGCTCGGCCGGTGAGGAATGAATGCGGTGCCTTGTGCGCTGTTGTTTAGCGGCCCTGAGAAGGTGCACTGCGAATCCGGTATTCAGACTATGGTGATCGATGACTTCCCATGGTTCCGTTCCAATTTCCGGCGGCGGTGCTTCAACGTCGGTAAAGACCACGGCATACCCAAACGGTACTTTGTAGAATTCCAGGGCATGGGCAAGTCGTTCCTCAAGAGATTTTCGAACCTCGTGCATTCCCTGCTGGGCCTGACTGAAAGGACTCCGCTTGAGGGGGAAAGTAGCCCCTGTCGCATCGGTCGTTGTCCACACGCCGTCTTTGCAGACCACCCGGCCCCCTTTCACCTCCAGACACAAGACCCCTGCTACCGGAATGAGTACCACGAAGTCCACTTCGCCGTAGGGCTGTGTGCCGGACTGTTTCAGGTTGAGTGAATGAAGCACCACCCAATCCTCTGTCCGGGGATCGTTCTGAAGCAGACTGAACACCCGCTGCTCGCTACGCGGTGTGTTGTCATGCCAATGCGGCGGTATCATCTTCGCCATGGTTGCATCTCAAACAACGTCCCCGGTGTTCCACAGCAGCGCGTTCACATATGATCGCGGGCGCAATTCCGCGCGGTCAGAGATGCTTTCCACCTGAACGATCCATGCGCTCGTCGCATGGTCAATCTCGATCCGTGTCCTAGCCTCCTGAATTTCTTCAAGTCGTTCCGGGAGCTTTTCCAGTAGAATCCTCGACAGCCGCATGCCGGCACTTAAATGTTCTCCCCGCAGAACATGAATTGCATCCCAGATTGATGGTACATCGTCCAGAAGCCGCTGGTCGCCGACGGCATAAGCAATTGCCTCCAGATCGGCCTTGGTCTGCGGACCAATCATGCTGTCATCAGCGAGCCATCCCCGCACCGTTTGAAGAGTGCGCGGGCAGTTGAATTCCTCTAGCTCCGACATGAGCGTCGATTCATCAAGGCCCGACTCCCGAAGCGCCCTGTGCCAGCGGGCCGCGCGCTCACGAATGACGGGTGCTTCCGGTCCTAGCCGCGCGTCGGCCAGCGCCTGAATCACGTCTCTCCTTCTACCTTCACGAAACACCAGAACATCTCCTGCATGTATCTCGGCGAGCCGACGGCGTGGCACTTTGTAGTTCTCTGCGGCCGTGCCCGACACCAGAACCGTTATAACCGGCATTCGGAAGTTATCAGTCAGAAAGGCGTATGCGTCCCCTGAGAAACTCACCAGTCTGGCTGGAATTGTTTCCTCTCCAGCGCTTTCGACCGGTATCATCCCTTTACGGGTCATTCGTTCCTCAAGATCGAATTCCGAATGTCTCGTGGCCTCGGTATCTGCAGCTGCAAAGGCCGGAGATTCCGGTGCGGCGGGCCAACTTGTGTCATCGGCGAGCCCGAGCAGGCGTGATTTTTCTTCAGAAGTCAGGCTGGGCACTACTTGACTGTTGCGTTGCTTCTGACCGAACCAGTACAGCCACTGGCCTTCAAAGGGATACGCGATAAGACACACCTGAGGTGCCGAGAACTTCCGGACAACCCTGCTAAAGCTTCCGGACCCCAGCCACGCCGTGCAGACCAGCCGTTCAAAAAAGCCCTCTTCAGCGACTCTGGCGGGCAGCAGGACCGGGCAGGTGAGACCTTCCTTTTCGAGCCACCGGGCCACGCTCATCCTGTTGGAAACGGAGCGCGCTACCACGGCAACCTGCCTGACCTCCTGCCGGTCAAGGTTGCTCACCAGTTCTCTCAAAGCATTACCCTTTGCCCGCCCCAGTTCCGGATCTTCGATCGCGCGCATGATCGCCGCACAGGCGTCCTTCAGAGTCTTTGCCGGCGCCGTCGGCAGCCACATAATGCGGTCTCCGGCCGATTCCGAGAGTTTCTCTGCCCTTTCAAGGAGCCGCGCTTGCTCTGCGGCGTCTGGAGGGGCAAGCAATCCCGTACAGTGCATCAGCAGGCTGTAGATTTGGCCCAGAATCTGCTGGGTTTCGTCCCCTTCTGACTCGTCCAAGGACGCTTGGCAGGCCTCCAGCGCAGACGCGACCTCTTCGAGGTGAGAGTTGCGGCAGGAGAGTACCTCCGTCCGGAAGGTGGCTTCATTGCGGGCCGAACGGAATACTCCATTGAAGAACCGCCCGTGCCATTGCTCTGAACCTCCTATTTCGAGGTCCGAAAGCGAGAATCTCCAGAATCTGCAGCCGCGATCATGGAGCTGCTGCAGTTTGTCCTCCTCGTCCGGTTCCGCGACGATGATGAGATTCTGAGACTCCGCGATGGAATCGAATCTCGCGAGATCGGTGATCCGCCTTGCTCCATCCACAACAACAACTTTTGATCCCTGGGGGGCAAGGCTACACGCTGCTGCTACATTCTCAAGGCGCGAACTGATCGCCATGAGAGGTTCTCCGGCCGCCTGATAGTTGTCCTGATGCTTTATCGCCCCTGATTCATCGATTAAGCCGGGCGCTATCAGCTGGTCAATCGTCGCATGGCCTTTATATGCCGAACCTGTAAGAGCGGTGGAGGCGAAGAATTCCTCGACATCCGACCGTCCTCCCAGATACAGCACATGATTGACCGCAAGCGAGTTGTTCCCGAATGTGCGGGTACCAATCAAATTGTCCAGCATTGATAGCGGTGTTTCTCTGCGTGCTCTGTCGGCGTCGGCGAAGTCGCCTTTCGGAATCTTGCGAAGGGTCGGCTCTATTCGAAGGATTTCAGATACCGGCCAAGTGAAAGATGCTCTTTCTTTGAGTAGCTTAAGTCGAAATTGGGTCTCCAGGCCCGGCCAAACTCCCCCGAAAATAAAGACCTTGCCTTCCGGGATAAGTCTGACCCGTTGCTCCTTCTGGAAACTCTGCCTGGCGTACTGTTCAGCGAGCTTTGGAAAATCAACCGCAAACCGTCCCAGTGCATAGAGGCTTGCACTCAACGGCGCAATACCGGCCTTTCGGGGAAAGACGAAGCAAAAGGATGACCCGTGCGATCCTTCCATGGCCGCAAGCAGTACGCCCATGAATGCCGCAAGATCCTCACTGTCGCCGGGGTCATGAAAGATCCGCAGCGATGTCAACAGCGGAAAGCGCCGTTTCAGAGCATTCTGCAGGTCATCCATTGTCTGTCGCCTTCCGGGGCTGAAGAACAGAGGTGCGCGCGTCTAACGCACTGCTCGTTGTTCCATTGAGAATGCGCGCTACCAGAGACGCAATCTGTCGGGCCAACAGAGGCGGCACTGCGTTTCCGACCTGGCGGTATTGATGAGTCCGCGGTCCGCAGAAATAGTAATTGTCAGGGAAGGTCTGAAGTCTGGCCGATTCTCGAACCGTCAGACTTCTGCACTGCGTCTCGTCATAGTGAATGTAGTAGTGACCGTCTTTTGCGATGTGGCTCGCGATTGTCGTCGCCGGACGATTTGCCATCTGAACGCGGAACCGGTCGTCAAAGTACCCTTTGCTCAGGGCGTTCTTGAGGCTTCTGTGGTCAGGATGAAGCTCGGGAGGGAAATCACTTAGCTCGGGAGAACGAAAGTGGACACGCGCATAGCAGGCAGCGAAGAGGTAGCGATGAAGATCCCTCACCATGTGGGGACGGCTTGAATGGTTGCATACACCACCCATGAGAGGATCAAGGAACCACTCCGGATCGTAGTCGCAAGTGGCATCATGGACTACGAACTCGCCGCCGCGGTCGGCTTGCATGTCCCGCAGGTTGTAAACGGTCCGCGCAATGTACCTCCGCAAATCGGCTTCGGCTCCATTCCGTCGGGACTTCATGAATTCTGCATCGAGGACCGATGTGACCGCAGCGCGCCATTCAGCCTTTCCATCTTCGGAGCGGGTCAGCCCGCTTCGGAGACGCGGAAGTCCGCGGAGCACTTTGCTTGCAGGTATTGCTTTATCCCAGGCCCGGAGTACTGGGATCTCCTGCAGGGCAAGATCCTCGCGTATGCCCAGAATGATCACGCGATGGCGTGATTGAGGAATTCCATAGTCCTCGCACTTGATTACAAAATCGCGTGGTTTGCAGTGGTGGTGGCCGTCAAGATACCAGGCCGGCGGCGTCAGAAAGAGCGAATGCAGGGCGTACTTGGCCCCGGCCCTCTGTGCCCCTCGGACCACCTTCGCCGGATGCCGGAGATCACCCAACATCTGGTCGAAAATATCGCTTCCCCTTACTTCAGACGACAGCAGCCCTTTTACGTTCTCCATGATGAACACGGGCGGCTCGTGAACGGAAAGGATTCTCAGGTACTGCTTATAGAGATAAACCCGATGGTCGTCTTCAGCAATGCCACCATTCCTTGACCTGCCAACCACGGAAAAAGCCTGACACGGCGGACCGCCACACAAGATCCATGGATCGACAGCGCCGAGCGCGTCCCGAATCCGGCGGTCAACGTCCGACGGCGGCACCACCCCGAGTTCAGCCCTCCACGCTTCGTACCCCGCAGCTTCTGCTTTGTCCGGAAATCCGGCGAACAGCTCGCCTCGGGTAAGCTGTCCACGCAAATGATCGTAATATTCACCGGGAGCCTTTCCGACTGGAAAATGACGGAAGAAGCTCCTCAGTTCCAGCGTCTTGTGCGCCCACTCCTCCATTTCAATTGACAGCGCGATCCGGAACGCATGGGAACCGTTCCCCGAAGAGAAGGCGGAAAAGCCCTCTCCAAGTCCGCCCGGCCCGGCGAACAAGTCAATGACGGGGATAAGGCGACGATCAGGCATTCAGACTGTCGGAATCCACTTCAGAAGTTTCCTTGAAAGCTTGGCCTCATTCTCCGCCTCGCACTCCCAGATCGTAAGAACTTTCCATCCCAGTTCTTTGAGCGCCGCGGCATTCCGCATGTCACGCTCGACATTTCCGCCCAACTTTGCAAGCCAGAATTCGGCCCGTGTCTTGGGAAGTACAGAATTGCGACAACCCTTGTGTCTGTGCCAGAAACATCCATGCACAAATACGGCAACATTCCGACCCGGCAGAACGATGTCAGGACGACCGGGCAGATCCCTTCTTCTCAGTGAAAATCGAACCCCAAGACGGTGCAGCAAGGAGCGGACTCGCTTCTCCGGCGCGGTATCCCACCCTTTGATGCGACTCATGTTCCAGCTTCTCCGCTCTGCGGTCAGCCTGTCCATGGTCTCTTAAGTTCGTTCATTCGCTGCTGCGCAGCAGGGGCCGCGGATGATTGTCATTTTCCGAAATATGTGGCGGAATCTTCTCCCCTCTGGTGTACTCTTTGGACACGTGAGCAAGATTCTGATCAAAAATGCGCGAGTCTACCTGCTATCGAATTCAAAGACCATTTCGTGAGGCGCCTCGCCGTTGGTGGTGCGAAGACGCTCCAGGCACATCGTAATTACCTGGTCGTCGGGCCATTCGCGCTGCAGGGTGCGCAGATCAGCTTCGGGGGATTGGCCCTGCCGCAACAGCGCCAACGCGTCGCTGAAGCGTTGATAATGCGCGGGGTCAACGCCGTCGCCTTTGTGCCCGGCTATCTCGACCACCGGCACGAGTTGATCCTTGCCTTTCACCTTGACCAGACCGATCTCCCGCGCGACGTAGTCGCCGCCTCCAGCCTCGACGTAAGTTTGTTGGTTAACCAGGACACTGATTTTGAATTGACGGGTCAGACCTTCGAGCCGCGCTGCGAGGTTGACCGTGTCGCCGATTACAGAGTAGTCAAATTTTTTCTCGCCGCCGAAATTGCCCACGATCACGTCGCCGGTGGCTATGCCGATGCCGATATGAATATCGCTAAAGCGGCTGTCTCGCTCAGCTAGCTTTTTCAACTCGCTCATCATTCCAATCGCGCAGTTGATCGCGTCGCGAGCTGGATTCTCGGCCGGCAGCGGCGCGCCCCAAAAAGCCATAATGCCGTCGCCCATCAACTTGTCGACCACGCCGCCGGTATCGAAAATGACGTTCGTCATGGCGGTCATATAGATATTGAGCAGTGCCACCAGCGGCTCCGGCTCCGAGCGCTCGGCGCGTGAAGTGAACCCCATGATATCCGCGAACAGAATGCTCAGATGCCGCCGCTCGCCACCGAGCTTCAACATGCTCGAGTCTTCCATCAGCGAGGCCACGTAGTCGGGATGAACATATAGCTCGAAGGCCGAACGGATGAAGCGCTTTTCCTTGCCCTCAGCGAAATAGCGGTAACTGACCATCGTCAAATAGGTCGCGAGCAATGTGACCGAGGGAAAAATCACGCCGATCAAACGCCCGTTGGCGGACAGCTCCCAACTCGTGTAACCAACGTAACCGGCGGCCAGTGCCAGCACTACCAGCGCACTGGAGAGCGCCGTCATGAAGGCCGCGGCAAGCGCTGCGGCTGCGCCCATCAACCACGCGCTCGCCCTTTCAATCGATGTCAGATACAGCGAGCTGTAGATGAAATCGCCGGCGATCACATTGTCGATAGCGGCTGCCTGGAATTCCACGCCAGGAAAGTCGCCGCTGACGGGGGCAACGATCCGATCACCAATCGCATGAGCGGTCAGCCCAATCAGTACAGCTTTGCGCGCAAGTGCAGCGGCAGGCGCTCGGTGATCGACGACATCTGCAATCGAGACCCGAGGTATCGCGCCCGGCTTGCCCCGAAAATGCACCATCATCTCGCCTAGCTGATCGACGGGAATTTTCCGCGTGCCGATTTCGACACTGCTGACCCCGTCGGCATCGAAGCGCAGAATCAAGGGCGGGCGGCCGAGGTACGCATCAGCCATCGCGAGAAAAAGCGGCACGCAATAGCGCCCATCGAACCTGATTACCGCGGGCTCGGATCGCGCGGTCCCGTCAGAGTCCTCGTCGATATCGACGTATGCCGTGCCGCGGGCAGCGCCGTTCAAGGGCTGAATCGGCGGTAGATAACCATCGGCGATATAAGTTTGTTGCAGTGCGCCGGGTCCCTTGAGCGTCATATTGTAGGCGAGTGGCGGCGGCTTAATTAACTTTGTGCGGAACGAAGCCAGCTCAGGTCCAGTCGCTTCGTGGAACATATGGCTCCGGAAGAAATATCCCAGGTAGGTCGAGCCTTGCTGCTGCATAGCGTGCGCGAACGCCAGGTCATTGCTACCGCTCAACGCGCCGCGCACAACGCGCTCGTCAATCCCAGCCTTTTCCAGGCGGCGCGCAAGATCTTCCTGTTCGGCGTCGGCTGGATCAGGCTCGCTGAAGGCGACGTCAAAGCCAACGACGGTCGCGTTATAGCCGCGCAAGGCACTCACCAGCCGCGCTTCCACGCTGCGCGGCCATGGGAAGCGGCCTAGCTCAGCAATGCTCTTGTCGTCGATAGTGGCGATTACGACGTTACCGGTCGGCTTGCGCAGAGCGCCGCGATAAAGCCGCAAATCCGAAGCCTTAAGCTCCGCCCACTCGAACGCCCTGGGATAATACTGCTTAAATGAAGTAACCGCAGCGATCGTAATTAGCCCGATGACGATTGTGAATACGCGCGTCCAGCGTTGGTTTGTAACCCCCCGCATTCACTTCACCGGCTTATATCAAGACCGATTCCATCAAGATTTTTGCTAGACCCAACGCGTAATCCAATTACTAATCTGCGGCTGCGAACAGCGCAAGTTTTAGGACGAATCATAGCCGATGAGTTGCGAAACGCTGAGGCAGCGCGCCGTTCAGCGCGTGGCCCTGGCTACATCGATGGAGTGATAGGTGCCTTCGATGGGGGAGGACTACTGCTGCTGAACCCTCCCGCTCCAGCATAGCCCCCCAGGACTCCACCGCTGATGACGGCGACACCGCCCAGTGAAGCCGCCGCGATAGTTGCAGCGCTCAGGGCTCCTGTCGCAGTTCCAGCCCCGACTGCAGCAAGCGAGCCGGCGGGCAACACTGCAAGTCCGCATGGAACAGTGGTCTTCTGCCCAGAATGAAGCTCTATGGTCGGGGAGCTTGGGTTCGCCAGACTGCTAACGGCGACGATACCGTCATAGTCCAACACGTCGCTAAATTCTTTGCAGCCGTTGAACCCCGGGCGGCTCGTATTATTCGTATAGTAGGTATCGTAAGTGGTGCCGCGTGCGGAAGCGACCGCGTTAGGAGTATGCACTTCGTAATTGGGCGCCGTGCCGGCGGCAACCCTCACTAGCGACCTCACGAGCCCGCCGAGCAATGTAACGCTAGTGCGGGCGCGAGTGCCGTTCGGGTTAAGCAAGTTCTCGGATAAGAGCAAAGTGCTCGATTCGGTCAGTTCGAGCTGGGAATTGTCGATGAGCGTTACCGTTAGGCGACCGGTCGGACTGGTATCAAGGCGATCACCAACGTCTACCGGCGCGGAGTAAGCGGCGCCGAAATTTCTCACACCGCGCGTTATAGTCGCTGAGCCATTCAGCGCGGTGATCGTGCCCGCCACAATTTCGGCATGCGCTGAAGGCGCGGCGAACACCAGCAGCAGAATAGATGACGCAACCAGTACTCGATCGGCGGAGCTGAGAAAGCTGTGGTTCGACAATACTCTATCCGGGGAGCTTAGCTTACAACCGCTTTATTGCATTTCGCGTTGATTTAGTCAAATTCTGTGAATCCGAAGATGGCGCGCTTGCACGGCCTGCTACTTACATTGTCGAATTCGCTTAGGCAGCTTCTTACGCCGCCAGAATCTCCTTGGCCCTTTGCAGATCCGAAGCGATCTGAGCGGCCAGCGCCTGTGCCGACTCGAATTTGCGTTCCGGCCGGATTCGCTCGGCGATTTCCAACCTAACCTCACGACCATAGATATCGCGGTCAAAATCGAATATGTGCGCCTCGATGCTACGTTGCGGTTCGCCGAATGTCGGCCGCATTCCGATATTCGTAATCGACTGATACGAGCCCTCTTCCATCACAACCCGCGTCGCATAAACACCATCTGGCGGCAAACATTCGGTGCGGCTTTGGATATTCGCAGTCGGAAATCCAATGGTGCGACCGCGTTCCCGTCCATGCACGACCGGCCCGCGCAGGAAATGAGCACGGCCGAGCAAACTCGCCGTGCGCTTCATGTCCCCTGCGGTTATCATTTCGCGCACTTGCGTCGAACTGACGACGATTCCGTCCCGCTCGACAGGGCCGACCACGGTTGTCTCGAAGCCTAACTCGCGGCCGAGCTGCCGCATCACGTCGGCGTTGCCGGCCCGTGCGTGACCGAAGCTCACGTTGTGGCCGATAACGACCACGCATGCGCCGATGCGGCGGCGCAGATACTCGCGCACGAAGTCTTCGGGCGACAGCATACTGAGTTCCCGCGAGAAGGTCAGCACGATCACGCCGTGCAGCCCGTAGCTGCGCAGCAATTCGTGTTTGTCTTCGGGTGTCAGTATCAATCGCGGGGCACGGTTGGGGTTTAGGACCTTAGCCGGCAGCGGATCAAAGGTGACCGCCAAAGCGCTGCCACCCACCGCGTGAGCGCGCTCGATAGCGGCTGTTAGGATTGTCTGGTGGCCGACATGGACTCCGTCGAAGTTGCCCAGCGCAACAACAGGAAAGGGATACTGCCCAAGTGAGTTGAGGTCGCGAATTATCTCCATCGCAGATCATAGTCGCATGCGCGAATCCCGAGCGCCATGCGCTCGCTGTTCGCTGACAAAATGGAAGCCCTGCCCGACGTGTGCTCAGCCGCTCTGTCCCAGTCCCTGTTCAACCGCTTAGGAGGCCAGGGTCTGCATCATTGATTTCGCCATTGGCGCCTCTGGCGAGTCGGGCAGGTCGCTGAGCAATTTCTGCAACGTCAGGCGCGCATCGATGCGGTCGTTAATTTTCATAAAAGCCTGGGCTTCACGTAACAGTGCGGCACTCGCAAAATGGCCTTTCGGGAAACGCATCGTCTGATCATTGAATTGCAGTATTGCTTGATCGTACTTGCCCATCTCATAAAGCGCATTGGCGGCGAAGAATTCCGCTGGCTCGCTCAGACTCGATTTGGGATAACGCCGCTGAAGCATCTGCAATTGGTCGAGCGCCTGGGAGTACTTATTTGCGTTCAGCTGAACCAACCCCGCACGGTATAGCTTCTCGCCTGGGTCGTCGTGTGATGCAGTGAGTTCCTGGTCCATCATTGCGCGCCACGATGGTGCGTTCGCCGCCGCCGTGGATGCAGCAGACCCGGAGCCAGGAGGCACCGTTGCGGCCTCACCCCCCGAAGCTTCTCCTACTCCAGTACCGGGAGTTGCCTGGGACTCGCTGGGCACTTCCGAGTTTGGTGAAGCGGCAGGCGGCACAGTCGCCGCACCTGCTTGGGCGGAGTTAGTCTGCGACTCAAGTTTATTCAGCCGCTGTTCCATCGACGCGAGCTGATTGCCACCGCCACCCGAAACTGAACCGTTATGCTCGATTTCAGAGACGCGATCTTCGAGCCGCTGAACCTTTTCCCGCAGAGAATCAATCTGCTGCTGGTTGTTGGCCACCATTCCACGCAAGGCAAACTGGTCTGCCTGGACTTGCTGGCTGTCGGTATTCGGCGCGCATCCCGTCAATACGGTGTTGACCAGGCTGCCCACGACCAGCAGCAGCGGCAGACGCAGGAGGCCATGAAGTTTCATTCGGTAACAGCGAAATGGTCGCGGCGATTTTCCGTCCAGCAGTCTTCGGTATGTTCGGTGCACAGGGGCAGCTCCTTGCCATAGCTGATGGTCGACATGCGGTCGCCCGCGATCCCCAGCGTCTGCAGATACTCTTTGGCTGCCTGCGCGCGCTTGGCGCCGAGAGCAATATTGTATTCCTCAGAGCCACGTTCGTCGCAATGGCCTTCGATCTGAACGCGGCGGTCTGGATTTTTCTGCATCCAGTCGGCGTTGCTGTGCAGAATCTCACTATCCTGCTGGCGGACAGTGTAGTCATTGTAATCGAAATGGATGTCGCCCAGCGGCCCTTGTTCGCCGCTACCCAGTTGGCCTTTCTGGAATCGACTGAGTGAACTTCCGCCAGCACCGCCCATGCCTTCCTGACCGAGGCCGCCAGGGTTAGAACCGGGACCGCCCTCCCCCGCGCCAGGCGACTTCTTCGACGAACAGCCCGCGACTGCGAGCGCAAAAATTGCTGCGGTCAGTCCAATCCTCCGCGCAATTTTGCCCAATTTAACTACCGAGCCACCAGGACCATGATGGATTCGAAGCATTACCTTCTCCTTCCGTTAATGGGGCAATGACGCGGCCGTCTGCCGCGAACATCAGATAAATGCGGGATTCGCCTTCACGCGTCGAGCTGAAAGCGAGATAACGGCCGTCCGGCGACCACGACGGCCATTCGTTGGAACCTCCCTCGGTAAGTCGGTGGCCGCCGCTGCCGTCGAGGTTGATGACAAAGATGTTGATGATACCGCCGGCACGGCTCTCGTAGGCGATTTTCTTGCAATCCGGCGAAAACGCCGGTGCTGTATTGTAGTCGCCTTGATAGGTCAGGCGCTGCGCCCCGGCTCCGGCCACCTTCATCAGATAAATCTGAGGAGTCCCCGAGCGATCGGAAGTAAAGGCGAGCTGACTGCCATCGCGGCATACTGACGGGCTGACATTGATGGCACTGTTGTCGGTTAAGGCGCGGATTTGGTTGCCCGATTCATCCAGTAAATAAAGGTTGGTGTGTCCAGCGCGGGCGAACGCGCCAACGACTTGGCCATCCGGGGTAAGCGTCCCCCCAACAGCCATCCCCAGCGGTGGCGCGATGCGCGTCTCGACCCCATGAGTCAGATCGACGAGGTAAAGCTCGGGGCTTAGCGTCTTATACGAAAGATAAAGGAGATGATGGGCGGTCTTGTCGAAGCTCGGGAATAGATTGATGGTCGGATTATCAGTGACCCGGTAAAGCATGCCGCCGTCAAGCCACGACGTATAGATCTCTTTGAATCTCCCGCCGCGGGTCGACACGAACGCGAGCTTGGTGTCGAACGGCCCGCGCTTACCGGTCACAGCTTCAAGCACAGCATCGGCGAAGCGTCGGGCCATTTCGCTGACCTCGTTTGGTTCGCCGGTAAACCGCTTGCCCATCATGCGCCGCTGCTCCCCGACATCAAACAGCAACGCCTCTAGTGTGATTTTGCCGGCTTGGCGCGTCACCGATCCTTTAACCAGGAATTCCGCGTTGATCGAACGCCAGTCGCCAAAATTAAACTGGCCGATGTCGTATCCCGAGGTTTGCGGATCTTCGATGTAAGCTTGCGAATCGATGACTCGGAAAAAGCTCGAAAGTTTGAGGTCGCGGGTCAGCGTCGTATCGAATACTCGGGAGACGCTATGCCCGCCATCGCCACCGAGGTCCTTGAGTCCCGACACTGCTATGGGATAAAGCTGCCCGGCACCGACGATTTGAATCGGAGGGAGTTTGCCGGGCAAATTGCCCTGCGCCAGCGCCCGGTTCGGTCCCGCTCCAATGAGTAACGCCATCACCACAACCGCGTGGATCTTCATCATTACGCCTTCAGAGCACGTCCGGAGAAGTGAACTAGCCGCCGCTTTCATCGGCGTTCTCTAGCGCGCCCAGGTTAAAAATCACCGGCACCCCATCGGCAAACTGAGCGCGATATTTCTCAGGCGGTGGCGGAAACGGTGCCGCCAATCTGATCGCACGAACCACCGAATCGTCGAAAGCTGGATCCTTCGATGCATCGCTAATCCGGACCGCATTGAGCGAGCCGTCGGCATTTATGCCAACCGTGACGGTAGCGGTCAGCTTGGGATTCTTGGCCGCGAAGTTCCATGCATCCTGTATCCTTTTCTTAACAGTCTGACAGTAGAGCAGAAACTCGGCGCTCTGCAGGATCCCGGCACTGCCTGTGCCGGCGCCGACGCCGTAGCCGCGACCCTCGGTTCCCCGGCTTGCCAGCACCGGACCGCCGTTTTCGCGATTATGGGCGGCTTCCTCCTTCATCCGTTTAAGATGATCGGCCAGCAGCTTTTCGTGCAGCTTCCGCATCTCCTGCCCCACATTCGGAGTCGGCTTCGGCGTGGCTTCGGCCAATTCCTTGGTTTGCGCTGCTTTCGGCCTCTGTCGTCGAGCATGAGGAGTGGGCGTAGGTGTCGGCCTGGCCTGCTCGTGCTTTTTCGGACGCCGAGTAGGGACCGGCGATGGTTGCGGTGACGGCGGTGGAGGTGTCGGCGTTGGCGCCCTCACCGGTGTCGGGGTCGGTGAATGGGTTGCGTTCAACGCGATCACATTCTTGTCATTGTCGGGCGGTGGTGGCGGTGGCGTTGTTATCGATGTTGGCGCTTCATGATGGACCATCTTTTGCGCCGCATGATGTTCATCCGACTCCTGACTGAGCCGCGGCAGATGGGTACCGAGATCGCCAGCCGGTAGCGCATCGACAATCTTAACGGTATATGAGGCCGGCGGCGGTTTGGACGAAAACAAACCCGGGAGCACGACGAGAACTACAAAAAAGAAGAGAGCGTGGCCGAGCGCCGAAACAACGATCGCCACAATGTAGCCCCATCGCGATGCGCGGTCATCGCGGCTAAGGACTGGCGTTGACACGTTGCGACCCGCCCCCGCTCGCCACCGGCGCCGGCATCTCAGTAACCATGCCAACGTTCTCGATCCCCGCCGCCTTAATCGCCGCCATCGTGTGGATTACCACGCCGTATGGCACCTGATCATCTGCTCGTACGAAAACTTCGCGGTCCGGCCGCTCGCGCCCAATCGCCGCTAATTTCACTGATAAGGCGGTCTGCGACATCCGAGTGTCGTTCAGATAAATTTGGCTATCGCGCGTGATCGAGACGATAAATTGTTCTTCTTTACCGGGAAGTGCTGCAGCCTTCACCCTCGGCAGGCTCACTTGCACGCCCTGCTGAATAATCGGCGCAGTCACCATAAAAATAATCAGCAGCACTAGCATCACGTCAACCAGAGGTGTGACGTTTATCTGCGAGACCAGTGAACCGCGCTGTCCAGGGTCAGACGCCATTTTTCAACTATCCAACATACGCCGCGGCTTCATTTACCAGCGCCGCGTCCGCAGCCTCCCTCATACGGGCTCTCCGGCGAGCCCGGCGATTTATTTGCCCTTCCGACAGCATCGTTCGGGAAGAGCAGCGCTCGCTACGAGAGAAAATGACGTTCGGCAATGTTAAGGAATTCAGCAATGAAGTTATCAATCTCAGTCGCTAGCACACGCACTCGAGTCGTCAGGAAGTTGTAGAACATCTGCGCCGGAATCGCCGCCACCAATCCCACTGCGGTGGTGATAAGCGCCTCGGCAATACCTGGCGCAACCGCTTGAATATTTGACGTGTGAGCAGCCGACAAGCCGAGGAAAGCGGTCATGATTCCCCATACAGTGCCGAACAAACCGATGAATGGACAGGTCGAGCCGGTTGTGGCGAGAAAAGTGATACCCGCTTCGAGCTTGGTCAGCTCGACGTTTTCCTGACGCTTCATCGCGCGCGTAACGTTGTCGACCCCACCTAAATCGGTCGAAAAGCCGCTTTCAGCGCCGACCGCCTGGCGCTTGGCGCGCGTCAGTTGGAGCAGTTCCTGGTAACCTGCGCGGAAAACCTGCGCAATTGGACTGCGCTTAAGGCCGACGCCGGCAGAATGGATCGCAGCGAGGTTCTTCGATTCCCAGAAAATTGTGATGAAGCGCTCAGACTCGGTGCGCGCCCGGGAGATCTGCACAAATTTGTGCAGAATAATACCCCAACTGCCAATGGAAAAGCCGATCAACAGGATCAAGACCACCTGGACCACGGGTCCCGTGCCGAGCAGCATATCGATCACGCCAATCCCGCCAGCGCCGCTCACCTGCTCACCTCGCTATACAAAATTGCCCTTCGAAAATGCTGATTATTATTCGTATCGAATTCAATTGAGTCAATTTTGCAGCGTCCACACGTTCGGGAGGTTTCCCAGGTTGAGGCCATCAACATGTAGACGAACTCGGTGCTAAACCGATGCCGCATTGTTTGCATCAATTGTCCGTTAATCGTCCACAAGACCCTCCATCCTCTCTGACAGTCCAAGCCTATCGAGTTGCAAAAGATTTCGGGCATTCAATCAACCTACCGGCGTCGCTGAACCTCTTGTGTCAACGGCATCACCGTCTCCCAGGCGGAGCTGGTTCGGCTCAAAGCGGGAGAGCGTCCTCATGGCATCCAGCCCCAATTATGATAGCGTAAAAGGCAAAGATCATCCCGAAGCGGCCATTATAGGCATGTGGGCAGCCTCATAATTGCCAGTAACACACGCTACCGCTCACTCCTGACCATACGGGCCAACGGGACCAGCTATCGGTGGGAACGCGAGGAGGATTTATCAGTGGCAACCAGGATTGCGATTAATGGCTTTGGCCGCATCGGTCGCATGTTCCTTCGGGCGGCACTTCATCAGAAAGATTTGCACGTGGTCGCTGTCAACGACATCACCGACGCCCCTACTCTCGCTCATCTACTCAAGTATGATTCCGTGCATGGCACGCTGCCTCACGCAGTCAAGGCCGAAGGGGACCAAATCATGCTCGACGGGCAAGCCTTCAAAGTCCTCGCCGAGCGCGACCCATCGAAGCTTCCGTGGAAGCAGTTGGGTGTTCAAGTGGTGGTCGAGTCGACGGGACTGTTTACGGCGCGCGACAAGGCCGCGATGCATTTAAGCGCGGGCGCACGCAAAGTTGTTATCAGTGCTCCGGCTGAAGGCGCTGATATCACGCTCTGCCTGGGCGTCAATCAGAACGCTTACGAGCCGAAGCAACACGACGTCATCTCCAACGCTTCCTGCACCACTAATTGTCTCGCCCCGATTGCCAAGGTACTACATGATAGCTTCGGCATCGTGCATGGCTTAATGACAACGGTTCATGCCTACACCCAGGACCAGATGCTCCAGGATGGGCCGCACAAGGATTTGCGTCGGGCCCGCGCCGCCGCAGTATCGATGGTCCCAACATCAACAGGTGCAGCAAGGGCAATCGGCTTGGTATTACCGGCACTCAATGGCAAGCTCGACGGCATCGCCGTGCGCGTTCCGCTCGACAACGTTTCACTGGTCGATCTCACCGCCACGGTTGAGCGTCAGTGCGATGAAAAATCGGTCAACGCTGCGATGAAGCAAGCCGCCGAAGACGAACTCAACGGGATCCTTGAATACAGCGATGCGCCGTTGGTGTCGATCGATTTCAACAATAATCCCCATTCGTCCATCTACGACGCGCCGCTGACCAAGGTGATAGACCATAAGCTGGTCAAGGTGTTCTCCTGGTACGACAACGAATGGGGTTACTCGAATCGGCTCGCTGACGTCACCGCATACGTTGCCGCACGCTTATGATCAGCAAATCGGTATGCTGTTCCAGCGCTGAGATGGTGAGAGCGGATGCCGATAATCCCTATTAGCGAGGTTTCTTTCGAGGGCAAAAAGGCCCTGGTCCGATGTGACTTCAACGTGCCGCTGGACAACCGACGAATTACCGACACTTCGCGTATCGATGCGAGTCTTGACACAATTCGCCACATCCTGGGCCAGGGCGGCTCGGCGGTACTATGCTCCCATCTGGGGCGGCCCAAAGAGCGGACTGCCGAGTTAAGCCTCAAGCCGGTCGCAGAGTACCTGAGCAATGCGCTGGAAAAAAAGGTCGGGTTGGCCCCAGATTGCATCGGCGAGTTCACCGGCCGGATGGTGAGCGACCTCGCAATCGGCGAGGCGTTGCTGCTGGAAAACCTGCGCTTTCATCCCGAAGAAGAAGCGAATAACCGCGATTTTTCTCATGAACTGGCACGGGGCAAGCAAGTCTATATCAACGATGCGTTCGGGACAGCCCATCGTGCCCATGCTTCAACGGTGGGGGTGACCCAATTCCTGCGCGAACGCGCGGCGGGTTTCCTGATGTTGCGGGAGCTGCAAGTCCTACAGGCAGTCACCCAGAATCCAGCTCATCCTTACATCCTGATTCTCGGCGGCGCCAAAGTTTCGGACAAGATCGGCGTGATCAAAACGATGCTAACGAGGGTCAACCTGATGCTTATCGGTGGCGCAATGGCCTACACGTTTATGAAGGCTCGCGGGCTCGCGGTAGGCACATCACGCATCGAAGAAGACAGAGTCGACCTTGCGCGTGAGCTGTTCGCCATCGCAGCGCAGCGCCATGTTCCGCTGGTGCTACCGGTTGACCATGTTGTCGCAGCAACTCCAGCGCCGGAGGCGAGTATCCAAAGCGTAACCAGCATCCCGGCGGACAAAATGGGCCTCGATATTGGCCCGCACACTATCACGGAATTCATCCAACATTTATCCACCGCCCGAACGATTGTTTGGAACGGCCCGCTTGGTTTCTTTGAAATCCCGGTATTCGCGCAGGGCACGCTCAGAGTGGGGGAAGCCGTCGCGAACTTGAGCGGCGTAACCAGTCTGATTGGGGGTGGCGATACGTCAGCCGCGTTCTCCCGCCAGCCATGGGCGAACAGATTTACACACATTTCGACCGGCGGTGGCGCCACGCTCGACTACCTCGAAGGGATTGAACTCCCCGGAGTCAAAGCTTTGGAAAGCGGATAAGCCTCAAGGGTCGTCGCCGCAGCGGATCAAGGTTACAGGAAAACTGCCTGATCAATTGGCGCGGATCGAGAGGCTCGCGCGCCCCACAGCAGGCGGGACGTCTCCTCGGCAAGGCGGGTGCACGCTGGTTGGTGAAAAAATGCGTAAGCAACTCTTTGCAGGAAACTGGAAAATGAATCTCACTCCGCTTGAGGGGAGGACCTTAGTTGCGGCTCTACGGGCAGAACTTGACCCGCAGGCGGGTGCGCTTTCCCGCGATCGCGAGGTGCTCCTGGCACCCCCGTTCCTGACAATTCCAGCAGTATCGCAAGCGCTGGCGGGCTCCTCAATTCTGCTCGGGGCGCAGAACCTCCACTTTGAAACCAAAGGTGCATTTACCGGAGAGGTTTCCGCGCCGATGTTGCAGGTCTTTGGCGTCACCCACGTAATCATTGGACATTCCGAGCGCCGGCATATCTTCAAAGAGACCGACGACTTAATCGCCAAGCGCCTGGCCGGCGTGGTTGCCAACCGGATGACGCCCATTCTTTGCATCGGCGAGACCCTGGAGCAACGCGAGCGGGGCGACACTCTGCGGGTAGTTCTCGGGCAGCTTCAAGCCGATTTAGCTGCGACCTCGGTAGAGAAATCGGCCCACCTTGTGGTGGCGTACGAGCCCGTATGGGCAATCGGCACTGGACGCAACGCGACGCCTCAACAGGCACAGGAGGTTCATGCCGCTATTCGGGTTGCATTGCGCGATCATTTTGGCAACGAACAGGGTGATGCAATCCGTATTCTCTATGGCGGCAGCGTTACCGCCGACAATATTGATTTGCTGATTGCAGAACGCGATATTGACGGTGCTCTGGTCGGCGGGGCAAGCTTAAAGGCTGAGTCGTTCGCGCGTATCGCGCGCGCACGTATGGCTTGAGCGGCCTTGACGAAGGGCAGCAGAGTCCGAGAGGAAATATGTCAGTCGTATGTTTGTGATTCTCCAAGAATGTCTGATGCACGACGAGTCGCGGAACGGAGCGGGCAAGTTTCGCCGGTGTACTTTGAACATCGGGCCTGGATGCCTGGCGTAAGTTCAGGTGGAGACGCGGAATTCCGCGCGCGCGGAGTCATAGCAGAGGGTGCATTGCCGAGTTGCCCGATTTAAAAAGAACTGATGATCACAGCTATTGTCGTTGTTCACATTGTCGTTTGCATCACGATGGTTATCGTTGTCCTGCTGCAGCAGGGCAAAGGAGCGGATGTGGGTGCAGTTTTCGGCGGTTCGAGTTCCACGGTTTTCGGGGCAAGCGGCGCGGGTAATTTTTTGACCAAAATTACCTGGGGATGTGCCGTGCTCTTTTTCTCGACCTCGATCTTTCTAGCGTATACGTCGACCCGGCGGGTAACCGGCAGCATTTTCGAAGGAAGAGGCAGTGTTACCTCGCAAACCCTTCCGTCGAGCAAAGGTGGTCCGGTATCGGGAACACATCCGCCGGCTACAGCCCCTGCCAGCAAGACCAAGTGAACGTTGCCGAAAGACCGACAAGGTCATCCGGACGCGATAAAGTCGTCGCTCAGGCGCGGGTGGTGGAACAGGCAGACACGCGAGTTTGAGGGGCTCGTGGTAGAAATACCGTGCGGGTTCAAGTCCCGCCCCGCGCATCAAGCTTGGTCAAATTGAATGCATTCAGCGAAGGTCAGACTGCGCGAAATTCTGAGACGGACCTCGCTGCAATCACGCGATGAGCCCGTCTTTCGCCTCGCTTCCGGCAGGATGAGCCGGTATTACATCGATTGCAAGCAGGCGCTTTCAGACCCGGAGGCACGCGCCTTAGTGGGCCAACTTATTCTCGAGCGAATCGGCGGTGCATCGTTCGACGCCGTCGGCGGGATGGAATTAGGAGCGTATCCTATCGCAACATCGTTGTCCGATGCGATCTTCCGAGCCACGGGAGCAAAAGTCCGGGCATTTGTTGTTCGCAAGGAGCCCAAACAGCACGGGATTCAAGGAGTGATTGCCGGCAACGTAACACGAGGCGACAACGTCTTGATTGTCGACGACGTAGTGACTGCTGGGTCCTCAACGATAAAGGCGCTCACGGGAGCTAGATCGGTAGGTTTGGCCGTCGGGCGAGTCATCGTTCTAGTCGACCGCGAAGAGGAAGACGGACGCAAGAACATCGAGGAGCAAGGTGTATTGTTCGAGGCCTTGTTTACTCTTTCCGAGCTTTTGGATGGCCCTAATCAGGGTCGCAACTTCAGGTGCTGATCCTAGCCAATCTCCATCACAGCAGGCTGAACGTCCTGTTACCGCTCGCTGACCAGCCGCTCTTTGAACAAGGTAGAGTATCAAATGGATTTGCGGCTAGGCTGGGCCTTTCTTGAGTCTACGAGTTTGCCGGCAGCGTGGTCGCTTCGCCTGCGGCTTTCCATCCTGCAATCCCATCGGCCATAACGCTCACGTCTGTGTAACCGGCCTTGACCGCCCGACGGGCGGCTTCATGCGAGGCCATTCAATGGCGGTCGGCGCAGTAGAAAATAAGCGTAGCGTGTCTGTTGGGGGGCAGCACTGAAAGAGGATAATTCTGATCCGAAGTTAGCAGTGTGGCACCTGGGATAACCCCGAACCTCTCGCGCGTCGCGTCGACGTTCGCGTCGAACACATGAACGTGGTTGCCACGCTTATCAAGCAGCGCCTTTAAATCAGCAACGTGGATCACCTTAAAGGTGTTGAGGTTCTGCTCCTCGCCACCGCCCAGCATTTGCGACAGACTAAAACCATAGCCAGACGCGTTCGTTACGGCCAGAATGGCGGCGAATAAAATTGTTACGACGACGGCGCGAAGAGCCATTTTCTCGGTGCCTCTGCACTACCGCTAGCATGATGATAAGCGCCTGCCAATCCGCTGTTTGGTGCGGAGCCGCAAGTTCAAAGTTGGACTTTGAAATGGAACCCTTGCGGACAAGTCGATGGGACTGGCACAGTTTATCGACCACTTAGCGACCGAGGACAATCAAGGATGGCTATGAGTGACGAGTTGCGCTCGCGCGCGCGGAAAATCCACAAAGGTCACCTGTACGATGATTTCGAGGTCGGCCAGGTCTTTTTGCATCATTGGGGGCGCACCCTGAACGAAGGCGATAACTCGCTTTTCACGGCTCTTACGCTCAGTTTCAATCCGCTCTACTTCAATGCGCCGTATGCTCGTGCGCACGGGCATCCGGGCATAATGATTAATCCGATGCTGGTTTTTCTGACAGTATTTGGCCTCTCCGTCGAAGATCTCAGCGAGGCCGGCGGACTTTTCCTGGGTGTCGACCGACTGACGTTCCATCGGAGAGTTTACCCCGGCGATACTCTGACTGCGCGCAGCACAGTGATCGACATGCGGGAATCGCAAAGCCGCCCCGGAAGTGGAATCGTGACCTGGCACACTGAGGGTTTCCTGCTTGACTCGGCTCCGGAGAACTCCAACGATCGTGAGCCGATTGTTGACTTCCACCGTTCCAATCTAGTGCCAAAGCGAGGCTTTTCATCGAACTAGCATGCGCTCCGCCAAGATGTAGTTGATCAGGGTGGTCAGGGGTTGTCGCAGCTTAGCGTGCCCGTTCGCTGTATACCGTTACGCATAAAGGTCGTCTAAAAGCCATGAGCTACCTGACTGAAGAACGCACGATGATTCAGCAAACCGCCCGTGACTTCACCATGAACGAAGTCCTCCCGGCCGCCAACAAGCTTGACCCGGTTGAGGGCGAGATCCCGATGGAGTTACGGGCCAAGATGGCGGACCTCGGCTACTTTGGGATTTTGATTCCCGAAGAATACGGTGGGTTGGGGCTGGGCGCGCTCGAATACGCTTTAGTGACCGAGGAGCTGGCGCGCGGGTGGATGAGCGTCGCCAGCATCATCGCCCGCGGTAATGGGCTTTGGGGCGGAATCAGCGACGAACAACGCAAAATCTATTTTCCACGGATGGCCCGCGGCGAATTCCTCGGTGCGTTCTCACTCTCGGAGCCAGACGCCGGCTCCGACCTGGCCAACGTTTCATGCCGTGCGGCGCGGCAGGGCGATGAATGGGTGATTAATGGCACCAAGACCTGGTGCACATTCGCGGACGGCGCCGATTTTATCCAATTGTTCGCGCGCACTTCGATGCCCGACGAAAAGCGCCGCCACGTCGGCATCAGCCAGTTCATGATCGAAAAGGCCCGGGGCAAGCTGCCGCCGGGAGTCAGCGGTGCACCGATTCGCAAAATCGGCTACTTCGGTTGGAAGACCTGGGAATTGCACTTCGACAACTGCCGGATCCCCGCCTCCGCGCTGATGGGGCAGGAGGGACGGGGTTTTTATGCGATGATGTCCGGACTCGAAACAGCGCGAGTCCATACTGCCGCGCGGGCAATCGGGCTGGCGCGAGGCGCACTCGAAGATTCGATCACCTATTCGCAGCGGCGGGTGCAATTCAAACGGCCCATTGCCGAATTCCAGCATACGCGCTTCAAGCTCGCTGAGATGGCCGCGAATATCGAGGCCGCGCGGCAATTGATGTACTATGTCGCGGCGGAGATAGATAGTAAACGGCGATGCGATAAGGAAGCGTCGATGGTGAAGTTCTTTGCCTCTGAAATGGCAGAGCGGGTGACCAGTGACGCACTGCAGCTGCACGGTGGCTACGGCTATACTCGCGACTTGCCAATCGAGCGTTATTGGCGTGACGCCCGGCTGACCAAGATCTTTGAAGGAACCTCGCAGATTCAGCTTCGCATCATCTCGGATCGCCTGCTGGGAGGAGGAGAATGAGCACCGAGCTTTCTACACTCACTGGCAAGAGCAATTTCTTCGAAGATTTCACCGTCTCCGACGTTTATGAACACGCAAGGGGCAAAACCGTTGAAGGCCTCGAAAACGTATTGATTACTAACTTGGTACTCAATACTGCGCAGGCGCACTTCAATGAAGATGTTGCTCAATCACTGGAACAGAAGCATCGGATTACCTTTGGCGGCGTGACGGCGTCGATCGTAATCGGGCTGGCTATGCAGGATACGGGCGAAAATGCGGTCGAAGAGGTGGGACTCGATCAGGTGCGCTTCCGCGCGCCGGTACTGCACGGCGATACGCTCTATGCGTTTACTGAAGTACTCAATAAGGAAGACGAGCCAGCCGATTCGCGTGGCCACAAAAACGTCGGCCTGGTCACTTTCCGCCATTGGGGCGTGAATCAACGCGGCGAAACCGTCTTCGAAGGCGAGCGCAGAGTATTACTAAAAAAGCGCGCGTTCGTCGCCGAAGACCTGAGAGCACGCGAAGAAAAAGCCCCTGCTACCAAAACTAAGCCCCAGATACGTAGGTTGTCACCTCCCGGGCGCACGTCTACGACGAATGCGAAAACACGCGTAGCCAAGCGCGCACGGGTGAAGACCAAGATGGCGCGCGGTTCAAAACCATCGCAACCCAAGCCACGCCGCAGCCCGCGTTGATCGAGGTACCTCCGCAACCGCGGCGCGCGCAGACATCGCGGGGAGGCAGGCTCAATAGCCGGTCTCCCCGCAAGTGTTGTTGAATGAACGGAGTGAACTCAGGGCTGAAGCTGTTTTTCTACCGACGCTCCGGCAGCGCCGCGGATGACCTCGGGACGCGGCGTTCCGAGCTTGCGCAGCACCGCTTCCATTTCGAAGTTCTCGATGATGTCTCCGGGCTTGACATCACCGAAATTCTCCAGGCCGATACCGCATTCATAGCCCGCCTGAACCTCGCGCGCATCGTCTTTGAAACGCCGGAGGGAGCCGATACGGCCTTCCCACACCACGCGCCCGTCGCGTACCAGCCGAGCCCGGGAGTTGCGCAGTATTCGTCCATCCAGCACCATCGCACCCGCAATGGTGTTGCCCTGAACCACAAAGGTCTGGCGGACCTCGGCCCGTCCGAGCGCTTTTTCGCGGTAGGTCGGGGCCAGCAGCCCTTCCATCGCCGCGCGGATATCGTTGATGACCTCGTAGATAATCGTATATAGGCGGATATCGACGCCCTCTTTTTCAGCCAGCTGCGCCGCTTTTGGTTCAGGCCGCACATTGAAGCCGATAACAATCGCCCCAGAAGCCGAGGCCAAGCTGACGTCAGTTTCGGAAATCGCGCCTACCGACTTGTGAATCAGCTCAAGCTTGACCTCGTTGGTGGACAGCCGTTGCAGGGAATCTGCCAACGCTTCCACTGAACCATTGACGTCGCCCTTGATAATAACGCGGAGTTCCTTAACTTCGCCGGCCGCCATGCGCTCGCTCAATTCTTCAAGCGAAACACGGCTGGTTTTTTGGAGTACACCTTCGCGAAGCTTGGAATGGCGGAACTCAGCAACCTGCCGCGCCTTGGCCTCTTCGGCGACCGCGATGAACGCGGTTCCCGGCTCAGGCACGCTCGACAGGCCAAAGATCTCGACCGGCGACGAAGGTCCCGCTTCGGTCACGCGCTGGCCCATATGGTTGAGCATCGCACGCACCCGGCCATAGGTGCTGCCGCAGACGAAAGGGTCTCCTGAATGCAAGGTGCCTTCCTGAATCAATACCGTCGCCACTGGGCCACGGCCGCGGTCCAGTTGTGATTCTACTACGGTACCGCGCGCGGAGCGATCGGGGTTGGCCTTCAACTCCATAAGGTCGGCCTGCAGCAGGATCATTTCGAGCAGGCGTTCGAGACCCTCACGGGTGCGTGCTGACACAGGTACTACAATCGTATCGCCGCCGTAATCCTCCGGAATCAAGCTCATTTCGGCAAGCTGCTGCTTGACGCGGTCGAGGTTCGCTTCGGGCCGGTCCACTTTATTAAGCGCGACGATTATTGGTACGCCAGCCGCTTTGGCATGGTTGACCGCTTCGACCGTCTGCGGCATCACGCCCTCGTCCGCGGCGACTACCAGTACCACAATATCGGTGACTTTGGCTCCGCGGGCGCGCATCGCCGTAAACGCCTCGTGGCCGGGTGTATCGACGAAGCTGATCTTGCGGCCGTTAATATCGACGCTGTAAGCGCCAATATGCTGGGTAATACCACCGGATTCACCTTCCGTGACGTTGGTATGACGAATCGCATCGAGTAGCGAAGTCTTGCCATGATCGACGTGGCCCATCACGGTAACCACTGGGGGACGCGGCAATGCCTCCCCAGGGACGGTTTCCTCCGGTTCTTCGATCGCCGATTCGGCATCGAAGGCAACGTTCTCGACACTGTAGCCAAATTCGCCCGCCACCAAGGTCGCGGTGTCGACGTCGAGCACTTGATTGAGGGTCGACATGACGCCGAGATCCATCAATTTTTTAATAATCTCAGCGGCCTTTACGCCCATATTGCGCGCCAGATCGCCCACAGTCACACCTTCAGTAATACGGACGATCCGCTTGGAAGCCCTCGGCGTAGTGATCTCAGTCTTGCGCTGCTCCTTACCCGGCAACGCCCGCCGCTTCTTGGGGACGCGCAGTCCGCGCATTTCGCGTTCGGCAGCCACATCGGGTACGCCCTTTTTGACGACCCTTTTCTTTTTAATCGCGCGTGCGCCCGGCTTGGATGTATCCGGCGGCGGTGCAAAAGCCTCCGGCATAGGCGCTGCCGCCGATGGGCCGAGGCGCCGTTCGGGCGGGCGCGGCGCGCCCACGGGCCGTTGACCGGTTGGAGGTGCTGGACGGGGGGCTGGAACCGGTTTGCGCAAATCAATCTTGCCCAGCACCTTGGGGCCTCGCGGACCATCATCAAGCGTCGGTGCCGCCGCATGCATACGGTTCGTCAGGTTAATCGCTCTGCCCGGTTCCTGCGGCCGATGCTCCGAACGCCGGGGCGGTGCACCCGCACCCGGAGCAACATCGGAGCGGGGTGACGGGCCTGCACCCGGCGGTCGCTGCGAGACCGCCGAGGCGTCTCTCTGCTGCACTTCGCGCGCAATATTCGGCCCCTGACTTGCCCCAATCGCTTCGCGAACGCGCGTCGGCGGACGGGCAGGCTCAATCGGCGCTTGAGCTGGACGTTCATGAGTCTCAGCCATCTGCCCTTCGAATGATGCGCTTGGGACGGCGCCGTTGATCGTGCGTACTGCCGACTCGCCGCCTGCAGACTCCACCTTCGCTTCCGGATGGGGTTTGATTTCCGGCGCTGCGGTGGAACTCCGCGACGCTTCCATGGGCGCTGCGTCCGATGCGTGCTCGATCTTCGGCTCGGGAGCTTGATGAAAGTCAGGGGCAGGTTCGAACGCCGACCGCTCCGATGCTAGCTCCGACGTAGCTGCCGAAAGCGGTTGCTCGGACGCGACAGGACGTGGTTCCGGCTCCATTACCGGCAGTTCGGGAATTTCACCCTCGAGCGTGGGCGGCTCATCGAACACCGGCGCTACGAATGCCGCCTCGGGTTGACTCGGAGCAGGTTCGAAATTGAATGGTTCAGACTGTTCCTGAGCGGCAGGCACGGGCACCGGCTCTGAATGGCGGCGACGCACCACGTTGGCATTGAGACGCTTCTCGACGACGGTACCGGCGCTGGTTTCTACTACAGTCTCTCGTGGTATGGCCGCAACGCGCTGGGCGCGCTCGTCGAGTTCGGCTTTGATCCGCTCGGTCTCTTCGGGGGAGAGCAAGCTCGATTCAGAATGGGCGTGGACAAGGTGCAAGCGTGCACAACCGGCCAACAAGTCGTCGACCGTAACGCCCCATTCAGTTGCGAGTGTTTTTATCCGCTTTCGCGCCATTTCTTTTACTTTATTCAAGTGCGGCACTGCTATCCAGCCGCGCGTGGATCAGTTCTGCCAAATTGCGCCGCTCATCAGGGCTGATTTTTCGTTTCAGCGAACGCAATTCCCTGGCTTTATTATGAACAAAATTCGTTATACACCGATTGCGGTAATGGAGATAAGCTCCGCGTCCTAGCATCCGGCCTTCTTCATCCAGTGTTAACGTCTCGCCGCGGTCAGCGAATCTCAGCATGTGCTCTTTGCTATCGCGCTCCATGCATCCAACGCAGGTGCGCTGCGGTCTGTCATTCGGCCTCTGCATCCTCGGCGTTTCCGTCTGAGGCGGCGGTCTCGATGGTGGTCACGGCCTGGCTGTCAGGTGCCGGTTCCACGATCGAATCGGGCGCAGGACTGGTCCCTGCCGAGTTATTCGCCATATCCGCCCGCCTGACCTGCTCGGCGCGTTTTTTTGCCACCCATTCACGGGCAGCATGTATCACTTGTCGCGCGCGTTCGGGACTAATCCCTTCGACTTCGAAATTGTTCTCGTTAGCATCTGCTAGTTGTTCGGCGGAACGAAAGCCCCATTGATAGAGCAACTCGGCGTTAATATCGCCGATCCCGGGGATTGCGTTCAGTGATGCGCGTGCCGTCCGCGCTTCTTCCTCGGCCTCGGAATCGCTTCGCACATCCAGCTTCCATCCGGACAGCCGATGCGCGAGGCGGACGTTCTGGCCGCGCTTGCCGATGGCTAGGGAGAGCTGGTCGTCCGGAACGATGACTTCCATGGCATGCTCGTCTTCGTCGATGATCACCTTCGATACTTTGGCGGGAGCCAGCGCCCGGCATACCAGCTCAGCCTGATCATCGGTCCACGGCACGATATCAATCTTTTCACCGCGCAGTTCCTGCACAACTGACTGCACTCGCGTCCCCTTCATGCCAACGCAAGCACCAACCGGGTCAACGTCACTATCCTTCGAATAGACAGCGACCTTAGCGCGTCCGCCAGGTTCGCGCGCACATTGCCGAATTTCGACGATGCCTTCATAGATCTCCGGTACTTCCTGCTCGAACAGCTTCATCAAGAACGAATTGGAAGTGCGTGAGAGCACGATCGACAGGCCCTTTTCGGACAGTTCGACCTCAAGGATAAGCGCGCGGATGCGGTCGCCTTGGCGATAACGCTCGTGCGGGATCTGTTCCTTTTCTGGCAGAATCGCTTCGGTGCGTCCCAGATTGACGATCATGTTCTTGCGCTCGAAGCGCTGAACGATGCCCGAAACGATCTCACTTTTTCGGTCCTTGAATTCGTTATAGATCTGCTTGCGCTCAGCGTCCCGGATGTGTTGAATCAAGTTCTGCTTCGCTGCCTGGGCGGCGATACGGCCCATCGTCGCCGTGTCAAGCTTGATCAGAATCTCGTCGCCGGGCTGGGCGTCAGGGTCGTACTTGCTATGTGCTTCATCGAGTTCGACCTCCGATGCGGGATTGGCGACTCGTTCGACCACGGTCTTTATCTCGAACAGTTCAACCTCGCCGACCTCATTATTGTAGCGCGATTCGATATTGCGCTCGGGCCCGAAAGTTCGACGGGCAGCCGAATGCATCATCTCTTCGACCGCACTGATCACGATGGTTTTGTCGATCCCTTTTTCTTTGGAGACCTGCTCGATAACTCGGTTCAGATCGACTGCCATATCGCCTCCGGTTGTCGCCAACCATTCTGAACGCTGCCGCTGCACATCTCATAGTTCCAGGCTGTCGTGCCCACGCCACGTCGCCCCTTACCCGGTTGCCCGCCCGACGAACTGCAACTTTTCTCGAGTAGCGGATGGTAGAGGGCCGACTTCAATCGAATTTGTGCTCGTAGTTAGCTCCCTGAATTTCGTTGAAAGCGAAGGCGCGCCGTTCGCGGCTCAACTCGTCCTCCAGGTCCACCCCATCGGGCCGCACTTCAACCAGAACACCTTCGAAATTCTTGCGGCCGTCGCGCGGCCGATGAGTTCGAATTCGAACCCTTTGTCCCCGGTATGCCTCAAAATCTTTCAGCTTTGCCAAAGGACGATTAATGCCTGGTGACGACACTTCCAAGGTATAGCGCCCCTCCACTGGATCGTAGACATCGAGCAGGTCGCCCAGAGTCGGGCTAAGGCGTTCGAGATCGCTGAGCGTGATACCGCCGCCCGGTTTGTCCACCAGCAGCCGCAACAACGAATTATGGCGCGTTCCTCTGCGGAACTCCACCGTTACCAGTTCAAATCCGAGCCGCTCAATGTGGGGCTCAAGTAACTCCGCCACTTTCCTCGCCAGCGGTTCAAGTTGCAAAACCATCACCGGCCATACCTCGGCGGTTCGCCTCCTGGTCGGGTAAAGAAACGCCGTGATGTCCTGGAGCAAGCGGCGAACGAACTAAAAAAAATGGGCAACCGCCCATGCCATGACAGAATACCATTCAAGGCCCCTGCCATCAAGGCATCTCTCCGCGCAGACCAAACGCGTAGAGTTGCCGCAGACCGGAGCTGCCATCAATCTCAGCTGGCTAAAGTGGGCCGGGCAGCGCGAAGGCGCTGACGAACTACCAGCCTCGCAAGCCTATTCCTCGTCTTCGCGCAATTTCGCCAACGCCGACAGATCTTCGAGCGTGCTGGTATCGCCCAGGGTCTGGTCGCCGGAAGCTATCTGCCGCAGCAGACGGCGCATAATTTTACCGCTGCGGGTCTTTGGCAGTATCTCGGTAAACCGCAGATCGTCGGGACGCGCGAGGGCGCCGATTTCCCTGACGACGTGTTGCTGCAACTCCTTGCGCAGCGAGTCGTCGCCCTTGCGGCCGCCTTCGAGGGTGACGAAGGCAAACACCGCCTGACCCTTCATCTGGTCGGGCCGGCCCACCACCGCCGCCTCAGCTACCATCGGGTGCGATACCAGCGCGCTTTCGATCTCCATCGTCCCTAGCCGATGACCGGAGACGTTAATTACATCATCCACCCGGCCCATAATCCAAAAATAATCGTCCTCGTCACGGCGGGCGCCATCGCCGGTAAAGTACATGCCGTCGATCTGGCTAAAATATTGCTGCTGATAACGCTCGGGGTCGCGAAATATCGTGCGCAACATCCCCGGCCACGGCCGCTTGATTACAAGAAACCCACCCTGATTGGCGGCAACGGAACTGCCATCGCGCGACACCACATCGACTGCGATACCCGGCAGCGGGCGGGTGGCGGATCCAGGTTTGGTGGCAATTGCACCCGGCATCGGCGAAATCATGATGCCGCCGGTCTCGGTCTGCCACCACGTATCAACGATTGGGCAGCGGCCGCCACCGATTAGTTCGTGATACCAGATCCAAGCCTCCGGATTGATCGGTTCGCCAACCGTTCCCAACAAGCGTAAGCTCGACAGATCGTGTTTTTGGGGCCACGAATCGCCCCATTTGATAAATGTGCGTATCGCAGTCGGCGCTGTGTAAAGGATATTAACTCGATATTTCTCGATTATCGACCACCAGCGATCTTCCTGGGGGAAATTGGGCGCTCCCTCGTACATCACAACGGTAGCACCGGCCGCCAGTGGACCATAGATTGAATAGCTGTGGCCGGTCACCCAGCCAATATCGGCCGTACACCAGTAAATATCGTCCTCTTTAAGATCAAACACCCACTGCATGGTCGCCAGGGTATGAGTGAGATATCCGCCGATAGTATGTACTACTCCTTTGGGTTTGCCGGTGGTGCCGGACGTGTAGAGTGTGAACAGGGTATGCTCCGAGTCGAGGCCGACCGGCTCACAACTGGTAGTCTGCGCCGCCACTAACTCATGCCACCAGACGTCACGTCCCTCCCGCATTTCGACCGGGTCGCCGGTGCGGCGCAAAACGAGGCATTTTCTCACCGATGGACAGCGCTTTAATGCAAGATCGACATTTTCCTTGAGGTCAATTTTTTGGCCCCGCCGCCAGCCGGCATCAGTGGTGATGACAAGCTTCGCTTCGGCATCGTTGATGCGATCAACCAGGGCTTCCGCCGAAAAGCCGCCGAAAATCACCGAGTGAATCGCTCCAATTCGGGCGCACGCTAACATTGCGATAGCCGCCTCAGGCACCAGCGGCATATAAATAGCGACCCGATCACCTTGATGCACGCCGAGATGTTTCAGTCCGTTGGCACATCGAGCAACCTCAGTGGCCAGCATTTGATAGGTGAGCACGCGTGAATCACCGGGTTCGCCTTCCCAAATTAACGCGGCCTTATTGCGGCGAGACCCCATCAGATGACGGTCGACACAGTTGTAGCAGGCGTTCAGCTCACCGCCTACGAACCATTTGGCGAACGGCGGCTGCCATTCCAACACCCGCTCGAACGGTTTGAACCAATCGAGTTTGCGCGCCTGTTCGGCCCAAAATCCCTCCGGATCCTGCTCCGCCCGGCGGCAAAGCTCACCATGTTCGGCTTCACTCTTGACCCAGGCGTGGCGGCTAAAGTCTGCGAGCGGAGGAAACTTCCGGCCTTCGCGCAGGATAGATTCGATATCGTGAGTAATGTCATTACCAGCCATTGTGATACGCACCTCGCAGACTCGTTTCCCTTGACTATCCTGTCGGCTACGCTCGACGTTCCGACTCACCAGGAGTTTCGATCAGTTCATCCTCGACTTTGGCTCACCGTCTTCACGGCATCGCAGCCCTGACATCTACACGCTCCCGCGAGCCTCGCGCATCTTGATCCTAAGATAAAGAGTAGCAGCATCGCCAATCTCGCGGCGATTGGAACGAACCGCACGGAGCTGCTGCAGCACCTCCGGCTCGATTGAGGGCATCAACTCAGCCGCCAGCTCAACCGCTCGCGCAGCCCATCGTAATGCCACCCGGCCTTCAAGCCCGCCGAAATCGTCGAAGAACCACGCGCAACTCGTCAGAGCAGCTTGGGCCGCACGTTCCATCTCAAACAGCCGCAGCAACTGCTCGCGAGCCGCTTCGTCCTTAGCCTGATGTCTGGAGAAAAATTCTTCCTGCACGGCCGCGGAAGGGTCGACGAACAGGCGCGCGGCCTCCTTGAGCACCATCCACGAATCCGCCACCAGCGGCGCCGCAAATCGATCGTACACCGTGCCGCAATGGCTTCGCACAAAATCCATCGTTGCGCGCAGCGGCCTCCGCCACTCCTGGTTGGTATTGGGCTCCATCCGGCAGCCGCAGTTCGAACGCCATCGCTCGACGCCATGAGTGCAGCTCCAGGCCGATGGCGAATCGATTTCGAAGCCTCCTGCCGCAGGATGGGTCGCCACGAATTCGCCACAATTTGTGAGAACGACGTCTCCGCGCTGTTCGAGGAGCTTGATCGCGCGCGCCAGTTCGGCGGCGGCGCTGCGCTTATGATGCCCGAAGGTTTCGCCGTCGGTCGCGATCAACAGCGCCTGCCCGGGAGCGAGCGCGAGGGCACTGTCAGTTAGCATTGCAGCGAAGCCCGCGCCGTCGCACAGCATGTCAGAGAAAGCGATGCTGCCCGAAATCGAGCGATCGAAGCGAAGGATGGCCAGCTTCAGATCGTCGCGCTGCCATAAAAAGGGACCGCTGTCGCGCCCCCCGCGGTCGAAGCGCCCCTGGTCGTCACCCAACATTACGAAGCCGATCCCGGCGCGCGCGACGGCAGCCAGGGTGTCGGCGTCAACCGCGCATTCCGGCAGCCAGATACCTTCCGGCAGGCGGCCGAATCGTGCGACAAAGTCCTGGATTCCCCAGGCAATTTGAAGTTCACGCCCGCGCGTATCCAGCAGTGGCAGGATTGAATGGCTGTAGGCTTGCGCGATCGCATTGCCGTGCCCGTTGCCGCGCTCACGGCTCAACTCGTCCGCTCGCCGAATCGCCCGGTAAGCAGTCTTGCCATGGTTCTGTAACCACGAACAAAGAGTTGGACCGAAATTGAAACTCAATGCGTCATAATTATTGCGAACAAAGACGACCGTCCCCTCCATGATCTGCGCCCGTGCGTTAGCGTTGTAGCATTCGCTCAGAATGCGCTCGTTCCAGTTCGGGAACGGTGCGGCGCTCGTCTCGTTATTGATAATCCCCGTCCACGGACTTTCGCGCGGGGGTTGATAGAAATGCCCATGGATTATGAGGTAACGCGGTTCAGTCATCGAAGAATCAGCTTAACAGTCCCGCCGGTGAAAACAGTCACCGTTGATCGGTAGCCAACGGTATAGAGCGCGGCTAGCTGCGGCCTTTGAAATCAATGTAGGAAGCGCAGAAAGTCCAGTTGTGCCGTGCCACCGGACATTCTCGCGATTGCAAATCGCGCCATCAGTTCAGCTTCTGGCCCTCTTCCTGGGTAGATAACTTAGTCGAATACAACCGTAAGATCGGTGCTGGAGTTACTCAAATCACTCCAGCGGTCACCTTCAATGTGCTCCAGGGCGCCGACTCTGAAGAGGGGTATACGTGGGATGCGCGAGTCGCTGCGCTAGATGCGCGAGTCACCAGCTCAGCAGGTGGTATCCGATTGTACAGGAGGCCGCTACCCGGCGAGGACTGCGAAATTGCCGCGGACGGTAGTCTCCCCTTTTTGATTAGCGACTTCGACCTCGCCCTCAATCAGCTTTTCTCCGTTCTTTTCACTTTTTGCAGTCACCTTACCGCGGCAGGTAAGCGTGTCACCGGGCCACACCTGGCGTGCGAAGCGGACCTTAAAATAGCGCACGTTTCCCGCTCCGGCATAGTCAGTCAGACATCGCGACAGGCATCCGGCGGTCCACATACCCTGTGCGAAAACGGTGGGGATTCCCGAAGCCTCGACAAAAGTCTGATCATAATGCAGCGGGACGAAATCACCGGATGCCCCAGCGTAACGGACGAAGTCTGGACGCGACACGTTCTCGATTATCACCGCGGGGAGTAGATCCCCAATTTTGACTGACTCGTATTTTATTTTAGATGTCATAGAAATCACACCCGCCGCGAACAACGCCTCTTTCAGTGACGACGTGCTAAGGGCCTATCCTGCGACGGCCTGTCCGGTTTCGATTAGGGTGCTGCGGGCAACCGCGACTTTTTCGCCTTTCTGATTGTGGTATTCAATCTCGGTCACCATGAAAGTCATTTTGCCGCCACGGCCACCTTCGCGTTCGTACACGTCGGCAACCCGTGCCGTTCCGGTGAGAACGTCGCCGACCAGGATTGGCTTATACAGCTCGAATTCCTGCTCGCCATGCAGAATCCGGCGTAGGTCGAATTGCACGGCCGGCATCGAGTCAGAATCCTGCCAAAACGCCGCGACCTGGAGAAACGTCGGCGGTACTGGAATCCCTCCGCATTCCTTCTTCGCCCGCTCCGGATCGAAGTAAGCCGGATTCGGATCGCGGATCGCACGGGCGAATTCCCTCACCTTGCTCCATTCGATCGGCATCCTGAACGGCTTGCCGGTTTTCCCTACAACGCTCTTGTCAATCGCCATCTGAGCCTCCGCTGATACAAGCGGGACGCGCGTCCTTAAAGATTGATACCCTGGGCGACCAGCTCGCGATTCCAGTTCGCATCACCAAACGTGAACTCTGACGACTTGGCCCGTTTGAAGTAGAGGTGCATATCATGGTCCCAGGTAAAGCCAATACCACCATGTAGCTGAATTCCTTCGGTCGACACGCGCCGGAAAGCATCCGACGCGGCTGCCTTAGCCAGCGCCGCCGCCAACGGTGCTTCGGCGACTTCGTTGCTGACCGCCCAGGAGGCATAGTAGGCCGCCGACTTCGCGCCTTCCACGTCAATCATCATATTGGCGCACTTATGCTGAACGGCCTGGAAGCTACCAATCGGGCGGCCGAATTGGACTCGCACCTTTGCATAATCAACGGTCATGTCGAGCACTTTTTGTGCCCCACCCATCATCTCGCCTGCCATCATCACTTTGCCGCGGTCGATAATCTCTGACAGTGTGTTCCATCCACTGCCGGCCTCACCTACAACGTCGGCCGCATCCACCTTCACCGCACTAAATTTGACTTCGGACAGCTTGCGTGTCTGATCCGTGGTGGTAAGCCGCGTGACATCGATTCCGGCGCGTTTACGTTCCAGCGCAAACAGCGTGATTCCGCGATTACCACTTCCCCCGGTGCGTGCCGCGACCAAGATGCAATCTGCGATGTGTCCATCATTGACGAACAGCTTGGTACCTTCGAGGATGTATCCGGCACCTTCGCTGCGCGCGGTCATCGCGACACCGTCGGCGCTCCACACGGCGGAGGGCTCCAGGTAAGCAACCGTCGCGATCAATTCGCCCGAGGCGATTTTCGGCAATAGTGACAATTTATGGTTGTCACTGCCCGCACGTTTGATCGCTTCCGCGACCATCATCGTCCAGATAAACGGCGAAGGCAGCACGACGCGCCCCATCTCCTCCATAATCAGCACGAGGTCGACGTAGCTCAGACCGCCGCCACCGTACTCCTCAGGAATGACCAGGCCGAGCCACCCCAGTTCCGCCATCTTCTTCCATAGCGCAGGGTCGAAGCCGCGCTCATCTTCCATTAGCTTGCGGACTACGGTCGATGGGCATTCCTTTTCAAGCAGCGCCCGTGCGCTCTGCCGTAGCATCTCCTGCTCTTCACTGAAGCCGAAATCCACGTGGTGCAACCTTCCTTTCAAGTCGTCGGCAGCACAAGTTTATGCTGGGCCGCGCCCGCGGCCACTGCGCAACCCCTTTCTGGGCGATTCGAATATCACGACCAGATCTGTCTCCACAAGAACCGCCGCTTCCCGATGGTTCATCGGAAAAGGTCAGTCAAGAGTTGGGCTTACGAGAAATTATAGGCCCATCTGCACTATTTCCGCGGGCCGGATGTTGCCGCCGTCGATTATAAGCGTCGCGCCGCTAATCCAACTGGCCGCTTCTGAGGCCAGGAAAATGCACGGGTAGGCCACATCTTCGACCGTGCCGAACCGGCCAAGCGCCCGCGAACGGAGCATCATTTGCTTGACCTCTTCATTCGGCCAAATACGCTCCGCCGCTCCTTCAGTGGTAACGGGTCCGGGGGCGATACAGTTGACACGGATTCCGTAGCGGCCCCATTCGCCGGCATGGGACTCGGTCAATTTGATCACGCCCGCCTTCGAAGCGGCATATGGTAGCATCGTGCTGGAGCCATGAACGCCGGAGGTTGAGGATAGATTTATAATGCATCCGCCGGCGTTTTGCGCGATAAATTGGCGCGCCGCGGCTTTCGAACAGAAGAAAGTACCGTCCAGATTAATAGCCACCACCGCGCGCCATCCATTAGGCGAGAGATTCAGGCTGGGAGTGGTGATGCTGCCGCCATGATTGTTGATCATGACGTCGAGACGGCCATAGAGACGTACCGCCTCGGCTATCATCGCGTCACATTTCGTCGCATCGCGCACATCGACGACGAACATTTCGCACGTGCCGCCAAGTTTGCGGATTTCGTCACGCACCGGTTCAAGATGTGCGGCATTGCGGCTGGCGATCAGGACCGGTGCGCCGCGGACTGCGAATTCGCGAGCGATCGCGATACCTATTCCGGTGCCGCCTCCGGTTACCACGGTGACCTTACCCTCGACGCCGAATACATCTTTCAAAGCGGGAACCTCCTGCGTTTTTCAGCGACCTGGCATGCGCGCCCTCTCGGCTGCCCCCCTGGCTTCGCCCGGGCTTTCGCCTGACCAAGACGGCCGCACTGTCACGGCTGCACTTGCATGCGCGCCGAGCTATATCGCGACAGGTTGGGCCGCTGGCCGCAAGCCATTCTGCTCGCGCAATACTGTTACTCTTCATCTATCTCAGAAGATGCGGAGCGCCAAACGCGATGGCACCTCAAACATGCCCGCCACACGGCGGAACAGGCTTCAGAACGCGATTCGTCGCTTCACAATCTAACGAGCACAGCAAATAGCCCGTGCTGCCGGTCTGGCCGCATCACGCTAGGGTGCGTTGCTGTCACGTTGCGCGCTTCAGTAATTCGGGTTCGAGCAGGAGTTTCTCGCGGAACAAATGTCTCCTATTCATTTCATCTATCATTCGACGAATAGCATTTCATACGGTTGTCATTTTATGCGGCGCGTCGGCGCCGCGCGTTCTGCGTGGACTAATCCCCGAGTGACGGCGTTTTCACCGAAACGCCGCACCACCGCATCCAATGCATGGTTCAGGCGTCCCGCGCGCGATTCAAGCTCACGCCCCGAATCGAACAAGGTGAGCTGCTGCGCGTTTTCCCGCTCCAATTGATGGGCCTGAATGCCGGCGAGTCTCGCCCTCTCGCGCATTGAAACCCGGTCGAGCAGGCTGATTGCGGTTCGAGCGATTGCAGCACCGTCGTCGGTTGAGGCCGCGAGCGTGGTGGAGCGGGTAACCAGAGGGTAGCGGCCGCCGCCGAGAGGACGCGCCAATTTGAGTTTGAGGGTGACGGTTCGCGCCCGCACACGATCGGCGCGCAACCGCCGCCCCACAGCTTCGCCATGCGCGATGAGCACGCGTCTAAGTTCCAGGGAGCGAAGCTCGAGATCACGCTCGAAGGTGCTTTCCTCACCGTAAGATTTGCGCTGCCAGTCGGCGAGAACCCCGCGCGGATCATGGCCGTTGGCTAGTTGGTGCAGATGCGGTCCGAAGGAACCGAACATATGGCGCAACGCGGTGACATCGTGGCGGCCAAGGTCACCAATGGTCCTGATACCCGCTTGATTCATCCGCTCCAGAGTTACGCGACCAACACCCCATAGCCGCTCGACCGGCAGCGGTTTGAGGAAATCGCGCAGATAATCAATAGTAATCGCGAGCAAGCCGTCAGGTTTTGACAAGTCGCTCAAGATTTTTGCCGCCATTTTGGTCGGCGCGATTCCGACCGAAACCACCAGGCCAGTGCGTTCAAGCACGCGGCGTTTGAGTGCGCGTCCGGCATCGAGTGCGGTGCCGAATAGCCGCTCGGTACCGGTCAGATCGATAAACGCTTCGTCGAGCGAAAGCGGTTCGACCACCGGGCTGAAGGAGTCAAACACCTCGCGAACCAGACGCGATATTTCGACATACCGGCGCATCCGGCCGCGTACGAAAATCCCGTGGGGGCAAAGCTTGTGCGCCTGCATCGACGGCATGGCCGAGCGAATGCCGAATTTGCGCGCCTCATAGGAGGCCGAGGTTACCACGCCGCGCATCGAACTGCCGCCGACGATTACCGGTTTGCCGCGCAGTTCGGGATTATCCAGTTGTTCGACCGAAGCGTAGAAAGCGTCCATGTCTGCATGGGCTACGACGCGTTCCACTGCCGCCGAATCGAGTGCTGATGAATATTTCACTGAGGATGCGACGATCCCGAAAAAGATCCAGTGCGTTAGCTTTATGCTGTACGCTGAAAGTCAGAGAATATAGCTTCAGCGGCCGATTCGCCGGCTTGCACACAGTCCGGAATACCTACGCCGCGCAGAAACGCCCCAGCCAGAGCGAACCGGTAAAGCCGGGCAGTTTCATGCTCGATTGCGGCAACGCGCTGCAGGTGTCCGACCGCATATTGTGGCATTGAGCGCGGCCAGCGCCGTACATAGCTCAATGTCGCCACCGCTTTAACGCCCAACAAGGCGGCGAATTCCTCGCTTGCGGCAGCCAGTAGCTCGCTATCATCCAACGCCATCATCTCTTGTTGCAGGGCGCCGCCAAGAAACACTCGCGCCAGCACCATCCCGCTCGGTGCGCGCCCGCTGTACTTGAAACTGGAGAAGCTGCCGGCGATTATCTTGCGGCGTTCGACAGCCGGCACAACGAAGCCAAAGCTCTGCGGCACACTGGCAAAATCGGTTTCCCGAAATGCGACATTTACGGTCGCCGCCGATGCGTATTCCAGTTCTTCCAGCATCGCGGCGAGAGTCTCACTATGCGGCCGCAGGAGGGGGGCCGCGGCATACGCCGGAATAGTGCAGACGACCGCGTCCGCCTCGACGCTCAGATCATCTTCCAGCCGAAGCCGCCATGCTCGTCGCCGCGTACGCGCTGCCGGGGTCTGGCGCTCCAAACCAGTGACGTGAGCGCGGCAGCGAACCGAATTGCCCAGCCGCATTGCCAGAGTATCGGTTAATTGGGCGATGCCGTTGGTGAAGCTGACGAACAGGCTCCAGCGCGCGCCGCTGGCTTCTCGCGCCGCTCGATTGAAGCGGGCCGTGGCTTTAAGCCCGCGGATAAGACTGCCATAGCGCCGCTCCATCTCGACGAATCGCGGCATCGTCGCCGCAACACTCAGCATCGCCGGGTCAGCAGTGTAAATCCCGCCGGCCAGCGGCTGCGCGACTCGTTCGAGGACCTCGCGCCCCAGCCGCCGCCTGACGAAAGCTGCCAGGCTCTCATCACTACGGCGACGGCGGCGCGGAATCAGCGGTTCGGCTAGCATTCGCAATTTGCCGAACGGGCTGAAAAGCTTGCTTCGCAGCACTGGCCGAAGCAGCGCCGGCGCCATTAAGGAAAACCCGTCGGGAATCGGCACGAGCCTTCCGTTATGTACCACGTAAGTGCGCCGGAAGCGTTCCTGGGTGCCGATGATGTCCGCTTCGAGCCCGAGCCGCTTGACCAACCTGAGAGCCGACGGCTTTTCAGACAAAATCGAGTCGGCGCCAGTTTCGATTACGTAGCCACCCGCGCGAATAGTTTCGAGTGCGCCACCTACTCGGGAGCAACTCTCCAGCAAAATCGTTTCGAGCGGCATTTCATGCGCTGCGGCAAGTTCGCGCAGACGATACGCCGCGGCAAGTCCGGTAATGCCTCCGCCGACAACCACGACCCGCGGAATTTGGGAGAGTTGGGCGCTCATTGCGGCATCGGGTGTTAAGCAGCTCCGGAGGAGGCCCCAGATAGATACCGACCCGCGATTTTCGCGATCATTTCAATAAATTTCGGATGCTCACCTACCGTCGTCGCCCGCACCATTTCGACCCCCGCTTCGCGCGCGGCTTTTGCGGCCTCGATATCGAGGTCATACAGCACTTCGACATGGTCGCAGAGGAAACCGAGTGGAACGAGCACCACCTGACCGCCGGAAAAGCGGGGCAGGAGATCCTTAACGTCGGGCTCCAGCCAAGCGTCGCGCGGGCTGCCGCTGCGGCTTTGAAACGCGATCGTCCAGCTAGCGCGTCCGAGGTGCTGAACGACTAACCGCGCGGACTGGTTCAACTGCTCGACATAGCCAGCTCGCCCGCCCATCGATACCGGAATACTATGAGCAGTAAAAACCAATTCGGCGCGCTCGCGGGTGCTTGCGTCGAGGCGTTCGAGTGCAGCACGCGCGCGATCCGCTACCGCTGCCACGAACGCAGGATCATCATGCCATGGAGGCGGGTATTCAATTTCGGCAGCATTCCATGCAAGCCGCTCACGCGCCAATTCGATCTCATCGAGATAGCGATCCCAGCTCGCCTCCGAACGATGAGCGGCGAGGACAAACCCGAGCGCGCGACGGATCCCGCGCTGCTTCAGGTCGCGCAGTGCATCATCGAAAAAGGGCGGCATGTTACGAAACGCGGTGACGACCGGCGCACGCATCCCCATCCTTCGCAGCTTGTGCTGCAGCGCCGCCGCCTGCCGCATTGTGATTTCATTGTAGGGCGAGCGACCGCCGATTGCCTCATAATGCCGTACGACCGCTTCATAGCGTTCGCGCGGAACCGGTCTGCCCGCCAGCACCCTATTCAGGAATGGCCGCACCTCAGCCGCGGCGGTAGGGCCGCCAAACCCTATCAGCATTACGGCCTGACAACCGCCGTCTCTTCCGCGCATGTTCTTCTCTCAGAATCCCCCCAACCTTCCTCCCCCGAGGCAACGGGAGAGACGGGATTTCGCCGTCGCGCCGTGGATGCAAGATCCGGCCGCCTCCTATCTCGCGCTCATCTCATGCACCAAATCGACGAGAGCGATTACATGGTCAACTGGCGTCTCCGGCAGGATGCCATGTCCCAGGTTGAAGATGTGGCCAGGGCGCCCGCCAGCGCGCTCTAGAATTTCGCGCGCCCGGCGTTTGATCTCCGGGATTTCCGCAAACAGCGCCACCGGATCAAGATTGCCCTGCACGCCAACGTCAGGGCCGAGGCGATGCCACGCGTCGGCCAGGTCAACGCGCCAATCCAGACCGATTACGTCGCCGCCTGCCTCGCGCATCAATTCGAGCAGAGTGCCGGTAACCGTGCCGAAATGAATAACAGGCACTCCGGGCGGCATCGCCGCAATCACGCGTCTGGTGTACGGCAGCACGAAACGGCGGTAATCGTCGGGACCGAGACTTCCGACCCAACTGTCAAAGAGTTGTAAGACGTCGGCACCGGCCTCGACTTGCAGCTTGAGGTATTCAGCGCTAATTCGGGCCAGCAGTTCCATCATTTGGTGCCACAGCGCCGGGTCGGTGTACATCAGCGTTTTCGTCGCCTGATATTGCCGTGACGAGCCACCTTCGACCAGATACGAAGCGAGTGTGAACGGTGCCCCGGCGAAGCCAATCAGCGGTGTACGTTTTGACAACGCGCGCCGCACAATCCTGATCGCCTCGGCGACGAAACCAAGCGATTCAGCAATGGGCACATCCAGCAGTTTTTGGAAGTCGGCTTCCGTGCGAACTGGACGCTCGATTGTCGGTCCGTCGCCGGCTTCGTACTTGAGCCCAACACCCATCGGCAACAATGGTAACAGGATGTCGGCAAAAATTATCGCCGCATCGACCCCCAAACGCTCGACCGCGGTGAGGGTAACTTCGGCGGCGAGATCCGCTTGGCGGCACATCTCCAGAAACGGATGCCGGTCGCGCACCCGTCTATACTGCGGCAGATAACGCCCCGCCTGCCGCATCAGCCAAATCGGCGTGTACGGCACCGGTTCGCGCCGGCAAGCGCGCATCAGTGGATGCTCTGCAAGCAGACTTGACTCGATCCTGTTTGCGGTTGCATCGCCGGGTGGCCGAACCTCGATAATCGCGGCTCTTTGGCTGCGCTTCTGTTGTAGGATTTTCGCGCCGCGAGCGGCCGCTTCCTTGATCAGATGGCCCAGTTTCGGGTGCGCGGGCTCGAAATCAGGCTCGATGCCATGCGTGCGCAATTCCTGAGAGCACACGGGCCCAATCGAGCCGATCACGATCTCGCGCGTCCGGCGGCGGATTGCCGGCCCGACCCCGGCGGCATCTGCAAGCTGAATCAGATTTGTTACCTGCGCTGAACTGGTGAATAGTACGACGTCGGCTTCGCCCTTGGCGATTGCGCAGGCCGCGGTGCGCAGCGGGCCACGTTCTTCAGGCAGGCTCCAGCGGTAAACCGGTACCTCGAATACCAGCGCACCCCGTGCTTCGAGCCCGGCAATCAGATCGTGATTCGAAATGCCGTATTCCTGTACCGTGACGCGTTTAGCGTCGAGCTGCACGAATTCGCTTAGCGACGAAAGAATTTCGCGCCAGGTGTTCGGTTCGGGAATTGTTAGTCCTGCCGCGAGTCCGAGCTCGCGAAGCGCCGCGACTGGCTTGGGTCCGCGTGCGACGGTCACCACTCCGGCCAGAGCTTTGACCAACTGTTCGCGCGTATAGCGAGTCTCCATCACGCGAAAGAGTTCGCGTACCCCCACGCCGGTCAGAAAAATGGCGAGGTCAATTTTCCCTGAAAGCAGTCTGGCGGCAAATTCAAACGCCGCGTGATTGTCCTGCAGCGGTACTTCGCGCATCGCCGGCACGACGGCCGCACGTCCGCCAAATCGCTCGATGAGGCTGGCGGTCTCCACGGCCATTCGGCTCTCGAACGCAAATACACGCAGCCCGGCAAAGTCCGGAGCTGGTTCTTCGGTGCTGAGTCCCATTCGCGTCGCGGGCCCGAGCCCGCTATCACTTGTCCTTGAGAATATAGTTAATCCTTATACTACGGCTAGCGGTCTGGAGGGCTCGGATTCCAGACTTTGCAGGAGGAGCCTATTGATGCGCCACATATTCGCCGCAATCCCCGTAATGCTCGCCGTGATGATTATGGCTGGCACGGGCGCCAACCCCGCCGAGGTCGAGCGCGCGCATGCTATACCGCAGTCACGGATACCTGGATATATCGCGGACGCCGTCAACTCGCCGGCGCGTCCCGCTGCCGACCGCAAACTCGACTCGTCACGCAAGCCCAAGCAGCTACTGGCGTTTTTCGGAATCAAGCCCGGTATGAAGGTCGCCGACTTGTGGGCCGGCGGCGGCTACACAACAGAACTGCTGGCGCGGTCGGTCGGTCCCAACGGCAAGGTCTACTCACAAAATATGGAGTTCCCCGCGCGCTTCAAGAAGGCAGGGGAAATGTGGCAAGCGCGCGTCAAAGAACCCGGCATGTCCAACGTGGTCGAGATTACCAAGCCGTTCGACTCGCCCGACCTGTTGCCCGTGCCGCCAGGCTCACTCGACGCCGTGATCATCAATATGAATTACCATGACATGGTCGGACGCGGCTTCAATCGAGATAATGTCAACCACGCGGTATTCACCGCGCTGAAGCCCGGCGGCGTCTATGGTCTGGTCGATAACAGTGCGAAGCCTGGCACCGGTTCGAAGGATGCCAACACGCTCCATCGCATAGATGAGAACTTCGAAGTAGGTGAAATCGAAAAGGCGGGCTTCCGGCTCGCCGCCAGTTCAGACGTCCTGCGTAATCCGAACGATCCGCGCACGCAGCCGTTCTGGAAAATAAATCACACCCAGGACCGCTTCGTGCTGAAATTCGTCAAACCGTGAAATGTCGCGCCTGCTCTAAAACCCGCGCAGACTCTCTGAAATTCAAATCAAATCCTTAGTTTCTCCGGGGCCTGGACATAACTACGGAAATTCCGTAGCTTCGATAAGTGTACCCGGAGTTTGCGTGGGACGATGACAAGGCTGCGGAAAATCTTCGCAAGCACGGAATCAGCCCGAAAAACACGATTAGTGCCGAATCGGATCTGCGCATCGTTCTGAGCTCGTTGGTAATGTTGGGTTTTGCCCGACTCAACGAGAACCGACGGAGGGACAGAACGATGCAAGAGCAGAGTAGCGTTTTTGGGGGTCCGGCGACCAGTCTGGAGCTGCGCTACACCGGCAAACCGGTGAGTGGCTGGGGTGGCCTGGTGGCGGTCATGAGATACCTGG